>ERZ773079.267-NODE-267-length-35924-cov-4.246982_pt1 | contig 35924 bp, 31 predicted proteins | sample MGYA00511355_ERZ773079 | MGnify/ENA primary metagenome ERZ773079 (study PRJEB29015, sample SAMEA2737979) | human oral metagenome | biome: human oral; feature: human-associated habitat; material: dental | place: China | collected 2117 ... | reverse complement strand
GGTCAGTGCCTGCGGTGTAGATCTGGTAGTCGGTCGTCGGGACGATGGTGGAGTTGCCGTAACCAAAGGCGGTGACGGCGCTCGCCTCAAAGGCTCTTCCGAAGTGGATGACGTCGTTGCCGAATTTGAAGTCCATGATGGTAACATCTGCATCCGCACCGGTGTAGATGTTGTGCCCATGGATGTCGCGGCCTCCATGCGGTTTAGCGGTGTAGGCATGTCCGTTGCCATCCACATCACTGCCTACGCTATCCACATAGTTAATGGCATGCCCAAAGGCGTCCACGCCGCCTTTGCCGCCCCAGATGGAGGAGCCGCTGGAGCCGTTCGGCGCGGTGAGCGCGCCTGGTGCCTGCGAGACGATGGTGTCGTCTCCTTCACCGGCGATGATGGAGCTGTTCTGCCCGAAGGTGAGGCTGTCGTTGCCTATGCCGCCGTCGATCTTTGCTCGATCGTCTGCGATGAGGGTATCGTTGCCCGCACCGCCGTAGATGGTATTGTCTGTGCGGGCAACAATGCTGTCATTGCCCCAGCCTGCATCGGAACCAGCGCTGTCGTCACCATAGATGAGGTTGAAGTCTGTCGCCTGGATGATATCGCTGCCGGCACCACCCCAGATGCTGTTGTTCGACTCGAGGAAAATGCTGTCGCTACCTGCATCACCGTAGGATAGGTTAAAGTCTGTACCGATGATGCTGTCATTGCCCCAGCCACCATGAATGGTATTGAGGTTATTTACCTCAATGGTATCGTTGTCTGCAGCACCGGACTCACTGCGCCATAAATTATCAAGAGCGCCATGCGATGTGTTATATGAGGCGGTAGGAGAGCTCACATTGATGCTGTCCATGTCGCCGTAGATGATGTTGCCGTCGGTCGCCTTGATATAGTCTTTGCCAGCGGCACCATAGATGGTATTATCATCCGTGGCCCAGATGCTGTCGTCATCGTTGCCGGCATTGACATAGCTCCTGTCCAAAACATTGATGCTGTCATTGCCGCTGCCGCCCCAGATGCTGCTGTTAAACTTTGCATCGATGGTATCGTTACCTGGTCCTGCATCGATGTAGGCATGTTCGCCAGCCTTGATGCAGTCATTGCCTGCACCGCCAGCGATCGAATCCTTATCCAGGGCAACGATGCTGTCATCGCCTGCACCGCCAGCAATCAGGTTGGCATACTGCCCATAGATGCTGTCGTTACCGCCGCCGCCATAGACCTTGTTGCCAATCTCCACCGAGATGCTGTCGGCACCATCGACTTGATCAATGTCTATGCCGCCATCATCATAATCGGCAGTGCTTCCCACTACACCACCATAAACCGTATTGTATTCGCTGGCAAAGATGGTATCCGCAAGGCCACCGCCTGAGATAAAGTTATAGTCATTGCCCCAGATGCTGTCGCCATCCCTGCCACCCCAGATCTTATTGCTGTTGTTTGCAACAATGGAGTCGACGCCATCATCGCCCCAGATCATGTTAGAATTGTTCGCCTTGATGGTGTCATTCCCATCGGCGCCTCCACCACCTCCACCATGAATCGAGTTGCTATCATGACCAACGATACTATCAGCGCCCCCACCGCCGTAGACATATCTGTTATGACTTCCGATCGAAATGATATCGCTACCGCTTTGGCCATCGACCACCCAATCATCACTGTCTTTGATAATAATCGTATCCTCACCGTTACCGCCATAAATTTGATTATTAAAATCAGTAATAGCTATGATACTGTCATTACCATCACCGCCATCGATGAAGTTATCCACTTGATCAATGCGAATACTATCATTACCACTGCCACCATTAACACCAAGGCGATGCCCATTGACATTGACGGTATCGTCGCCGCCTACGAGGTTAACCGTACCCCAACCAGCCCAGTGGCGGGAGGGAGACCAAACGATATTAGTGTCATCTTGTAACTCAACGGCACCACTGACTGCTTTGATATTGACGGTGTCTCCTGTAGAGACATAAAGAGTACCTGCACTGGTAAAGTTAAGTGTTGAAACGGTTTTACCATTTGTTACGATTTTTCCAGTATTAGAACCAGTGATATCATAGGTTCCCGCTCTATATAAATACCAGTCAGTACCACTCTTCGTCGCTATCGTAGTATAGTAGCTTCTATGGTGGTTCCAATGATAATAAGGACTGCCATGATGATGCGAAGGAGCATCATGGACTGGATCATAATAACCATTATAATAATAGTCACCGGGACCATCATAGGAATCACCCGGGGTCGAGTAGTCTTCAACGTCATTACTAAGGTAACTTCTAATAGGACTCCCATAACCCCGATCTATTGTGATAGGACTCGGTGATGGTCTTGTTGACATGTCAATCACTCCTTAAATTTCAATAAACATAACCTATTGTTGTTATTATACTTCTTTTGAAAAGAAAGAACAAGTCTTTTAGAAACTTTTATCTAGAAACCTTTATCGTCTGGGCGGTGTCGATTCTTCAATCGTATGCTATATCACATCAAACATTTTTAACGCAAAAGCCCCTTGGCGAGCGCCATGCCGAGAGCAGCGAGCAGGAGACCCGTGAAAAGCTGAAGAGCGATGTTGCAGAATGCGAGAAGATAGCTGCCGCCCTTCAGGAGGAGCAGGGTCTCAAAACTGAAAGAGGAGAAGGTCGTGAGCCCGCCGAGAAAGCCGACCGCGAGCAGCAGGCGCAGGGGTTCGGCGATGAGCTCGTATTTTTCCGTCAGGAGCAAAACAGCCCCCATGATGAGCCCCATCAAAAAGCTGCCGACGGCGTTGACCGCGAGCGTACCAAGAGGAAACGCTGCCCAGCGCGCCGCCGCCCCCCAGGGGCAGTGGGGAGGTGCCGGCCAGTCCCAGTGGGGCGCGCCCGCGACGCCGCCGCGCGCGCAGCTCCTGTGGCTCATTTTCGACTCGGGCCAGCGTGAGCTCATCGACATGCCGCTGACCCTGGGGCGGGCACCTGCAGCCGCCGAAGGGTCGCGCGCTGTCGTCGTTCCCGATACGACGGTGTCCCTGTCGCGCACGCACATGCGCGTGGGTCCCACAGCAGGTGGGGCGTGGATTGAGGACTCGTTCTCCGCGAACGGCACGCAGATCCGCACCCCCGACGGGCGTATCACCGCGTTGACCGGCGGTCAGGCCGTTGAGGTCCCTGCAGGCACCGAGATTCTCATGGGTGAACGTCGCGCCACGATCGTCCACGCTGACGCGGATTGCGTGCGCTGACTCGAATTGCGCGTCCTGGTCTCGCTCCCGGCTCTGACCCCGCGCCCTGCACATGGCTCTGACCCCGGGCCCTGAACATGGCTCTGACCCCGGGCGTGAGTGTTGGAGTTTGTTCAGTCGGGTGCCTCCCGCCGCTGTCCCCTTCGAAGGAAGGGGCGGTTTTCTGCTGCCTGCCACATAGTCAATTCAACCGGACGGAAAATTACGCCGGGCTCGAGCGACGTTGATCCAGCGGTCGAGCATCCGCGCAGTGCGCGCACCGAATGCCAGATGCGAGTAGGCGCGGGCCCGGCAAGACGGGCGCACGAAACAATGCGTGCGCGACACAATGCGCACGAAACAGAAAAGGGCCGCCCCATGTGGGGCGGCCCTTCCCGGAGCGCTAGGCGCTCATGCTCTCAGAAGCGGGCAGCGTTGGACTGGTCCGTCGTCTGGTAGTTGGAGCGAGCGGCGTCGACAGCGCTGGAGGTGCGACGCAGAACGTCCTTCAGGCCCTCGAGGCCCTGGTTCCAACGACGCTGAGCCTCGTCGTAGGCTTCCTGGGTCTGGCCTTCCCACGAGGAACGCAGCTGGTTCAGGATCTGCTCGAGCTCGTCGAGGGCGGCCTCAAGGTTGGCGGCACCCGTGTTGATGTCAGCGGCGGCAGCGTCAAGCGCGGCGTAGTTTACCTGGAAATCCATATCAGTCTCCTAATCTACCTAATCTCTCACAGTCCGCCGAGCAGGTTGGAGAACGAGTTCTCGGTCTCCGACTCGTTGGCTTCCATCGACGAATCAGTGGCGCGCAGGTTATCTGCGAGGTCCTGAAGGGCCTGGTTAACCTTGGCGGCGTTTTCCTGCCACTGAGCCATCAGCACCGTGAACTGCGCCGATGCGGCGCCCTGCCAAGAGCTGCCGATGGTCGACAGGTCGCCCTCGAGGCGCTTGAGGTGGCTGTCGATGTCGGCCTTGGTGGACTCAACTGCCGAGAAGCCCTGCTTCAGGGCGCCTTCTGCGGCCCTCTGGTCTGCCATGTGAACCTCCATTTGTATGAGTGGACTCTCCCGCGGGGATGCGTGAGAGCATGGGGACATATGAATACTAACCATGTTTTCATGATTATTTTTGATGTTACGGAAAAATCATGACAAAAGCTGACCGAGAATCTAGACTTACAGGGTTGTGTCGTGTAGTTAGAATCCCCATCACGCGGCAAACGGGAGGACCATATGGCAACGAAAACATCTCGAGGAGTGGCGCTGATTCCGCTCACGATTACCTATGGCGTTGATCGTAGTGACGTGACGATTCCGCAGTCGATCCCTCTCGTGGAGCTGTTGCCCGGAATGGTTGAAACCGTTGGTGCTTTCACTGATCAGCCGACAAATGATGGCTTCTCGGTGAGGACCGCGTCAGGTCGTCTGCTGGACCAGTCGAAGTCGCTGTCCGCTCAGGGTGTGCGTGCGGGAGCCGCCCTCACGCTCGAGCCTCTTGGTGAAGGCGCTGCCGACATGGTCTACGACGACCTCACTGAAGCGGTCGGTCAAATCGTCGAACGAGTGTCCACCCCTTGGACACGTGAGGATGCGCACATTCTTGCTGTGCTGTCTGCCGCTGCCCTCATTTTCGTTGCCGCCCTCCTCCTGGCGACCACGCCCCCGGATGCCCTGGCATCCTTGGACCCCCAGCGCATCACGCTGCTCAACCGTGTCTATGGCGTCATCGGCATCATCGCCGCCCTCCTCGTCACCGGCACGTCGGCTGTCGTCACGCGTCAGAGCCCCCGGCCCAGCGGTATCGCGCTGGCGCACACAGTGCCCCTTCTGACCTGCGCATCCGCGCTTCGTCTCACGCAGAGCCAGTGGGACACCGCCGGGTGGATCTGGATCGGTGTCGGCCTCCTAGTCGGCTCGCTCGCGGTCCTCACACTGCCCAAGCGTTACCGCATCTCGATCGTGGCGCCCCTCGTCCTCGGTACCGTGATAGCGACGACGGGTCTCCTGGTCTCTCTCGGTTCCCTCTCACAGGTCGGCGTCTCCGCTGCCCTCTTCGCTTTCGTTGTCGTCCTCCTCCAGATCACGCCGTGGATTGCCCTGGCACACATTCCCGTGCGTATCCTCGACGCGAACACGACCGAGCAGATTCCCGCCCAAACGATCACCGACCAGGTCGGCACTTCCTTCGTCTTCGTCGTCGCCTTGCGCGCGGGCGGGGCGTTGGCAGCGATTTTCCTCGCGGTCTCGTTGATGAGCGCGCCCGGCACCCGTTCAGTGCTCCTCCCGATGATCCTCGTCTTCCTCGGGTCGATCTCCCTGATCCTCCAAACCCGCTCGATTCGCGCGCGCGTGGAGGTCCTCCTCGGTGTTCTCACGGGTCTGGTGACGATCCTGATCACCGCGAGCCTCGCCACCCGCGCGGAACCAACGATGCTCGCGTGGGTGGCCCTCACAGCAATTGCGGCGGCCCTCGTGCTCGTCATCACGAATGTCGTCGGGCCTCGTGCGCGTCCGTACCTGACGCGACTCGCCGACACTATCTCGGTGCTGTCGCTGTTTGCCCTGATTCCCCTGGCCGTCTACATGTGGGGCTGAGCTATGCCGACCAGTAAAGATATCCTCGAAGCCCAACGCTTCAACCGAAACCGCCTGATCACCGCCTTTACGTCCGGTACCCCTGGCGGCCGCGAGGTCGACACTCCCTCCCCGGTGCGTCCTCTCATCGTCGGCGCCGTCGTCGCCATCATTGTGTGCGTCATCGGCATCGCCCTGCGGAGCTTCGCAGCGAAGCCAGACCTGACGGACGCTAACTACAAGCTGGTCGACGTCAAGGACACGGGCGCGCGCTACCTGTCAGTGAACGGCGTGCTACACCCGATCAGCAACGTGACGACCGCGAAGCTTCTCGCGGGAGACTCCGGCCTGACGATCGTCAGCGCCAGTGCCTCCTCCCTCAAAGACACCCCGCGCGGCGCCCAGATCGGCCTGCCCGGCGTCCCAGACGACGTGCCTGCATCCGCAGACCTGGCCTCGACGTGGCTCTCCTGCGACCTGCCGACCAGTTACCACACGTGGATCGCCCAGGACCTGCCGGCGGATAACTTCCCGCTTCAGCCCGCCACCGCGGCCCTCGTGCAGGCGGTGGGCAGCGAGGACAAGTACTTCATCGATGCGAAGACCCACAAGAAGTACCTTATTGACGCCTCCGTGAGCCGCCTGGGCGACTGGGTCCTGTCCTTCCAGAACAGGACGGCGTACCCGATCATCGTCGAACCCGAGTGGCTCGACCTCTTCCCCTCCGGCACGCGTTTGAAGCCGTGGAGCTACAGCGACATCCCCAACGCTGGCGAGCCCGCGAGGAATCTGCCGGGCCCACTCAAGAATGAGAACCTGACGATCGGCACGGTCGTCGAACAGATCAATTCCAATGGCGAGGTCCTCAACTCCTATCTGGTCATCAACGACTCCGATTTGGCCGTCTTCAATTCGACTGCGGCCAAGCTCTACCAGGACGCACCGAAGGTCGAGCAGTATCCGACGGAAATGTTCAAGGACGTCGCGCCCGTGCAGGCCGACTTCATCGGCGAGGACTGGCCCACCGTCGAGGACTTCGCGAACCCGGAGTGGAAGGACGACAAGCTTGACGCGTCCAGCCGCACCGTCCTGTGCACCAAGATGGACACGAAGGACAAGACTGTTCCACAATTTGGCCTGTACACCATGAAGGAGCAGCGCGCCATCCAGGCCTCCTACGACGCCGAATCGGTCTCTGCGACGGGTGGTCCGACGACGTCGCGCACGGTCACGGTGGCCGGCGGTTCCGGGGTCGTCGCGGCGCTGACGGCGGGCGGTGGCGATGCTGGTGCCTACGTTTTCATTTCGGATATGGGGTACCGGCATTCGCTTGGCGATGCTCCCGCCATCTCGCTCAAGGCCCTCAGGTGGACATCGGATGACGTTGCGATGATCCCGCAGGCGTGGGGCAATATCATTCCCCCCGGATCGGAGTTGACGCCTCAGGCGGCTGCTACCTCAGCGGGGCTGTCGTGAGCCGCATACGTGCCAGATCCCGGGCGCTGGGCCGAGGCCTCGTCGGGGCATCCCTGATCGCCGGCCTGACGCTCGCCGCCCTCGTCGCCCCCCTCACCCCCTCGGACGAGGCCGGGGCTGGGGGCGCGTTTGGCCCGGCCCCCGCGCACGCGGACCCGGTGCCGACGCCGAGTGTGCGCCCCACCCCGACCGCATCTCCCTCCCCGACGCCGACCACCCCGGCCGACTCAGGGGACGGGAAATGTTCCGAGAACTCGCCGTCGTACATTAAGAACCAGCCCGACATCTTCGATGCCGTGGGCGTGCGGCGCGCGTGGGAGATCTCCCGCGGCAAGGGCGTGACTGTCGCCATCGTCGACTCGGGTGTGGCCGCAGGCAATGAACACTTTCAGTCCTCCGACGGCCCCGTGGTGCTCCCCGGCGTGGATCTGAGTGGCGAAAACACCGACGGGCGCGTCGACGTCGGCGAGCATGGGACCGCGATCGCCGGCGCGATTGCTGCCCGCGAACTGCCCGCGTCAAAGAACTCTGGCCTCATCGGCGTCGCCCCCGAGGCGACGATTCTTCCCGTCCGCGTGGACACTGGCCTCGAGCAGGGTACTTCGACGAAGGAAGGCGAAGAGACCTTCATGTCCAAGGTCGGCAGAGGCATCCAGTGGGCTGCCGACCATGGCGCGCAAATTATCGTCGTCGCCCAGTCGGCGGCCGAGGGCGACGCGAACCTCGAAGCGGCAATCCAATCCGTGCGCGGCCGTGCCCTCGTCGTGGCCTCGACCGGCAACGTGTATCAAGGGCAGGACCAAAAAAAGGTCGTGTATCCGGCCGCCTACGAGAGCGTCCTCGGCGTGACGGCCTCGAATGCCGACGGGTCAGCCTCCGACCAGCAGGTGCACGGTTCGCACGTCGGGATCGCTGTTCCAGCCGGCGCCATCCTCACGACATGGTTCAACCAGGCCGACTGCCTCGTCGGCGGATACGAGGGCGACCAGCCGCTGCCCTCCTCCTCCTATGCGACCGCCTACGCCGCAGGTTTCGCGGCGCTCATCGCGTCGGCGTACCCGGACGAGGGACCCGAGATGTGGAAGTACCGCCTGGAGGTGACAGCCGTACGCGGTACCGCCGACCAACGCACCGATGGGCTCGGGTGGGGGATCGTTGCCCCCTTTGACGCGCTGACCTTCACCGACATCGGCACGAGATACGGGCCAGCGCACCCCAATGCGGCTGAGCACCCCGCCCCCGCCCGCCCCGCCGTCGCCTCGCCGAACCTGACGCAACGGGACAACAACCTGACGGTCCGCGCCTACATCGTCTCCGCGATCGCCGTGCTCGGTGTCGCCATGATCGCCGGCCTCGTGATCCTGTCGCACCTGCGCGGCAGACCCGCGGTCGTCGAAGAGCCAGACGAAGACCCGTCGTGAGGCGAGGCGCCGCAGGGGCGCTGGTGTCGTAGCTCTGGTCACTGCGCCGTCGCGTCTCGCGCGCCCTGCCGTCCGCTGACACAGCGCAGGTCGTTGACACCCACCCGATTCACCGAGAGGAACGACAATAATGACACCATTGGTCAATCGCGTCCGGGGCCTGCGCGCCCTGTGCGTGACGGTGTCGGCCTGCCTTCTCGCGGTGGGCACGCTGGTGGCTCCTGCACCGGCCGCGCACGCTGACTCGCGCAAGGTGCACGCATCCGATGAGGCCTACTATTCCCGCTATTCACTGGCTGACCTGCACGCACGCGGGTATCGCGGCGACGGCGTCATCATTGCGGTCATTGATAGTCATATCGACGCCTCAATCCCCGAACTGCGGGGCGCAGACATCCAGGACAAGACTCCCTGCAAGGTCACCAATGACGCGGAATCTGACGATCATGCGACCGAAGTCGCCCAGATCCTGGTCGCACCCGACTTCGGGGTCGCTCCCGGCGCGACGATCTACAACTACGCGTACGCGGACGATTGGGGGGACGTGGATTCAGACTGCGCCCTCGGATCGAATTCGGCTGCCCTCGCGCGCAAACCGAGTCTCATCGAGCAGGCGCTCAACGACGGGGTCAACGTCATCGTTGTCACCTCCTCCTACAGCGAGGCCGACGAGGAATCTCTGCGATGGGCCGTTTCCCGCGCGGTAGCAGCAGGCGTTCCCGTTGTTGTATCAATGGGTAACCACGGCGAGTACAACGCGTCCAATACTATGGGGCGCTTCGCCGGTGTGATTGGCTCCGCTGCGCTCACAACTGACGGAACATACGCGGACTACTCGAACTGGGGCGACGGAGTCTCCATCGCCGCCGTCGGTGAGTTCTACGCACGTAAGGCCAGCACCAATCAGCTGAAGACGGTCGAAGGAACCTCGTTTGCGACGCCGCTGATTGCAGGCGTCCTGGCTCTGGCATGGGACGGCTTTGACAGTGACGTGCCGTCGGAGCAGATTCTGCAGGCACTGGCCGCTACCGCTCGCGGCTCGGGTGGTCGGTGGAACGATCGGACCGGTTTCGGGGAGATCGACCCGGTGGCCTTCCTCGCCTCTGACCCGACTCAGTACCCGGACGAGAACCCTTTCGAGGACAAGGGTAACGATCCCGTGCTGACTTCCGACGACATCGATGATTATGCCGATGGCCTCGTGGATCCCGAAGACATTTACAACGATAACGAGTACGTCTATCGAGGAATCGACGAAAGGGTAGTGGACTCAGGCGCCTACGGATTCCCAGCCCATCTGGGCACGAGCCCGCGCTATCACGCCCAGCAATAGTGCCCCAGCGGTGGCAACGTCAGTGAAGTGACAACAGAGGAGAAAATATGAGCCTTTCTTTCTATTGGTCGCGAGGCCTGCGTACCCTGGGCGTGATGGTGTCGGCGTGCGCGCTGGCCCTGACGGCCGTGCTCTCGCCCGTCGCTCCCACTGCCCCCGCGGAGGCGGTGGATCGCAAGGTGACAGCGGCGGATGAGGCGTACTACTCGCGCTACAACCTGGACGCGCTGCGCGCCCAGGGGTACACGGGTGAGGGCGTGATTATCGCGGTCATCGACGGGCGCATCGACACGTCCATTCCCGAGCTGCAGGGTGCGAGTATTGAAGACATGACGCCGTGTACGGTCCAGAGTGATTCGTCGAATGATGATCATGCGACGTCCATAGCCCAGCTTCTCGTTGCACCGGACTTTGGTATCGCGCCGGGGGCGACCATATACAACTATGTGAGTGTTCCGAACAGCAGCGATGCGGGTTCAGATTGTGCGCTAGGAAGTCGTGCATCGGTTCTAGGAGATCACTCAGGGCTGATCGAAGAGGCGCTGAATGACGGCGCGGGCATCATCGTGATCTCCTCAAACATCTTTTCGCGGGATCGTGAATCGCTCAAGTGGGCAGTGTCGCGTGCCGTCGTTGAAGAGGTTCCGGTCATTGTGTCGATGGGCAACGAGAGCACGCGTAATCAGGATCGATCGCTCGTCCAGTGGGGAGGAGTCGTTGGTGTTGCGGCGCTTGAGCGTGATGGCAGCTACGCGGATTACTCGAACTATGGAGACGGAGTGTCGATTGCTGCTGTTGGCGAAATACGGGTACGCCGGGCCAGCGAAAACAGAGTCGATGCGATGCGCGGCACGTCGTTCGCCGCTCCCATGGTTGCCGGAATGTTGGCATTGGCGTGGTCCAGGTTTAGCTCGGATGACGTATCGGCTGATCAAGTCTTGCAGGCGATGGTTGCTACCGCTCGAGGGGCGGGCGGCCAGTGGAATGAACGGACTGGTTTCGGTGAGATCGACCCGGTTGCACTGCTGTCCTCCGACCCGAGCCAGTACCCGGACATGAATCCCTTTCTAGAGAAGGGAGGAGACTCTAAGCTGACTTATGCGGACATTAGAGAGTACTATCACGGACTGGTCGATCCGAGCGCGATTTTCAATGATGGCTCATACGTATATCGAGGAGTCGATGAACGAGTGGTGAATTCGGGTGCCTCCGGTTACCCGGCTCACCTGGGCACGAGCCCGCTGTATCACGCAGAGTAGCTAGCGCATGTAGCTCGTAACGCATATGCTTCAATACTGAACGCATATGTTGCTTCTGGGGGGTGTGGAACCCCAGAGGCATCTCGTCAAATGAAGTGGTGTACCGGCACCGCGGAAGTCAGTTAGGATAACCGTATGGTAGAGATGATGGGGAATACCCCCGAAGATGCAATGCGAATTCTCCAGGAACGAATCGACGAGGCTCAGCGTCAGGCTCAGGGTGCTCGCGACTTTGTTGAGGCCCTGAAGAAGGCTCGCATCACGGGCCACGATTCGCGCGACGAGGTCGAGATCGAAGTTAACTCCGACGGTCGTATGGTGAAGATCGAAATCGATGAGGAGGCTCTCGAAGGCTCTGCTCACGACCTCGAGCAGGCCATCATGGAAGCCTACGCTGATGCCGGTACCAACATGCGTGAGTTCGTTCGTCAGCAGGCGACTGCATGCTACGGCGACAAGGTCGGCCTTATGCGTGACTATCTCGATAACCTCGACGATACCCTCGGTTCGCTGGGGCGCTGATCAACGATGGCCAGTCCTGATCTCAAAGTAGATACCGAACTCATCCGCTCCCACTCCACCGAGATCGGTGGCCTCGCCGACACCGCCGACCAGTGTTCGTCGGTCGCGAGCGCTACGAAAGGGCAGGTGAGCGGCGGCGCGTTTGGCGTGCTCTGTTCCTTTTTTGCTGACCCAGTCAACAATCAGATTGACAACCTGAGCGAAATGATCAACGACCTCGGTGAAGCCGAGCGTCGTCTGGTTGTCTGCCTCCTGCAGTGGGCCGCCGAACTGGACGCCGCAGAGAACAAGGCGAAGGACGATCTGCCGAATCCGGATAATCCTGAGCCCACTCCCGGCCCTGGCACTGGCCCCGGCACGGGGCCCAGTGGTCCCGGTGCTGGTCCCAGTGGTCCCGGTAGTGGTCCCAGTGGTCCCGATCCGGTTGGGCCGGATGAGCCGAAGCCTATTCCGGAGCCCCCGGGCGTCGTAGACCAAGACGACGACAAGTCTAAAGACGACGACAAGCATCAGGACGACGACAAGCATAAGACTCCTCCGGCGACCGAGCCCAACGACGACGACAAGCCTGGTGAGAAGGGCGACGCCGGAGAGAAGGGCGACAAGGGCGAGAAGGGCGACGCCGGAGAGAAGGGCGACAAGGGCGAGAAGGGCGACGCCGGTAAGGACGGCAAGGACGGTTCCGACGGTTCCGACGGTTCTGACGGTAAGGACGGCGACGCCGGTAAGGACGGCAAGGACGGTTCCGACGGTTCTGACGGTAAGGACGGCAAGGACGGTTCTGGCAAGGATAGTAAGGACGGCCAGGACGGAAAGGATGGTCAGGACGGTAAAGACGGTTCTGACGGCAAGGATGCTCCCGGTGGTGGGAACGACTTCGCCAGCCTCCTGGGTGGCCACGACAAGATCTGCGTTGACGACGATCAGCTGCGCGCGTTCCTCGAGCAGCAGCGCAACGATGAAAATGCAGATCTGGCAACGTTCTACGAGCGCCAAAAGGCCGACCAGGACGAGGCCCTCTTGCGCTACGCCGAGGCGCACCCCGGCGAAGATCTCTCGCCCATCCGTGATCTCATCGAATCGAACCAGCAGCAGCAGCAGGATTCGATGACCACCTTCCTGTCCGAGCAGCGTACGGCGGAAGAGTCTCAGATCCGCCAGTTCATCAAGGAGAACCCGCAGGTGAGCAGTCGCGACTTCGACACCTTCATGTCGAAGCAGCGCACGGAGCAGCAGGCGAGTTACCGCAGCTTTGTCGAGGAACAGCAGAAGACCCAGAGTCAACGCATTGATGAGTTCACGAAGGCTCATGCAGACGCATCCTCGGATGACGTCCGCAAGCTCTTCGAGCGGCAGGACAACAACGGTGATCAGGACATCGAGAAGTTCCTCTACCGTCAGCGTCAGGACGAAGAGCGCACCCTGCGTCGCTTCGTGTTTGAAGGAGTGAAGAAGTGACCGCCCAAGCACCAGTCCATACACAGAGCCTGAGTAACTCGACGCCGACAGAGGGCCTAGGGGTTATCGATGATATCTACCGCAGCGCTGTTGCCGTTTCGAACGGTGACTTCGGCGGTATCATCACGGCGATTCAGTCCGCTCGCTCCGGAATGCTCCAACTGGAGGCTGATCCAGTCGATTTCTTCTCGCAGATGGCTGTCGGCTTCATCCTTGAGCATGTCGATCCCCTGAAGGATTTGCTCAACGACTTCACGGGTGATTCCGCAGAGGTCTTCGGTATGAGCGCCAGCTGGCAGTCGATTGCCGAATCGCTGGCGTCCATCGCCGACGACATTGATTCCACCTCGAGTAGCGCAATGTCCAACATGACCGGACAGGCAGTGGATGCCTACCTTTACAGGCAGCAGACTGTTTCTGAAGCGATGCGCGCAGTTGGTGAGAACGCATCCGCATTTTGTGGTGCACTGACGGACGCGGCCAACATTGTGGATGCGATTCATGATCTGGTTCGTGACGCTATCGCCGATGTCGTTGCGACCTGTGTCAGTAGTGTGTTCTGGTCATGCGTTACCTTCGGTGCGGCAGCGCCCGCAAAGAGCGTCGAGGTCAGCGCGAAAGTGGTTACGTGGGTTACCACTATCGGGCAGATCGGTCAGATGCTCGTCCAGTTGCTCACGTCCATCAAGGCCGTCTTCGACAGCTTCGCCTCGATCCAGACCGGACTCACTAATCAGGTGAAGGTCATCGGCGCAAACTGCTCCATGCCCACCGGTGGTTGCTGTGGCTCCAACGCCGCTGCTCAGGACCTCTCGTCGCCCCTGAGTGGTAACGGCAGTGTGACCGCCAATGGCCAAACCGGTGGCACCAACGTTGCCGCAGGCAACGGCGGCGTCGCTGTCGGTGGAGATAATAACGGCACCATCAACAACGACCAGTCGACGACAAATATCAATGTCGAGACTCCCGTTACGATCAATGGTGGTCGCTCCGGTCACACCGACGACCACGATGATGACCACTCGAAGGGCGGCAAGGGCAAGAAACCCAACAAGGACAATAAGGGCAAGAACGACCATTCGGGTGGTACTACCGGTAGCTCGGGTAGCCAGTCCGACAAGGGGAACAAGTCCGGCAAGGGTGGTAAGCCTACCAAGCCCAAGACAGGTGGCTCGTCTGGTTCCGGCGGTAGCAAGCCCAACCACGGCGGTAAGCCTACCAAGCCCAAGACAGGCAGCTTGCCTGGTTCCGGCGGTGGCAAGCCCGGCTTCAAGCGTCCGAAGGGCAGGTTCAAGTGGAGATAAGGCGATCTCTCGGGAACCGGGGCTGAGTGCTCTCGCTCGGCCCCGCCCCGGCCTCGTCCACTGGGCATACAACGGTGCCCCCACACATACTCTGTGCGGGGGCACCGTTCGTCCCTTGACTCAGGGGCGGTTGGCGAAGTACTCCAGCAGATGCGAGTCGCCCGACACGATGATCTCGTCGTCGGCATTAATACGCGTGGACGCATCCGCGTACTCAAAACGCTGCTTCGGACGACGAATAGCCAGCACATTCACGCCATAACGGCCACGCAAATCCAGCTCCTCCAGCGTGAAACCGCGCACCTCCTGTGGCGGGTGCAACTTCATGATCGAGAAACCATCCTTCTCCATCTCGATGTAGTCAACCATGCGGCCACCCACCAAGTGCGCCGTGCGCTTACCAGCATCCAAATCCGGGTAGACAACATGATGCGCCCCCACGCGGCGCAGGATACGGCCATGCTGCGAGGATGTCGCCTTCACCCAGATCGACGAAATACCCATGTCGACCAGGTTCGCCGTGATCAACACCGCCGCTTCCAGCGACGAACCCACACCGACAACAGCGCTGCGGAACTCGCGTGCGCCCAGCTGTTCGAGAGCGTCCTTGGAGGTTGCATCGGCCTCGACAAGAGGGAAGCGCCCCGCGAACGCCTGCACACGAGCGGGATTCTTTTCAACCGCCAGGATCTCATAGCCCAACTGGTCCTGCGTCACCGCGACCGCAGAGCCAAAACGGCCCAGCCCGATGACCAGCGTTCCCGACTGCAGTTCCTTTGACTCGCGTTCATCTGCCATACCCTCCATTCTTCCCTGCGGGCGCGCGTGCCGCGAACGCTGCGGCCGCGCGTCGCTGGTATGCCCGATGTGTACGAGGCGCGGGCGTGGCGCGTCGTGAACCTAACGCCTGTTCGGGGCGCGAATCCCCACCGTAGATGCGGAAATGTGAGTGTCGTGTGCGAGACGGCTGCTCTGCTTAATTGCGTGAAACGCGCGTGAAACGCTCGGGAAATGGGGTCACGTTCTCGTACTGCCTCGTTATTTAGCGGGCGGACCGGGAACGGATGGCGACCATAACCTGGGCGACGACCTCGTCAATGAGCTTCAGATCCGACCACCGAACCCGAATCACCTTCCAGCCCGCGCGCTCGAGGTCTCTCTGACGACGCTGCTCGGCCTCGATCGAATCGTGTACCTGGCTGACGGTCTCCCCGTACTTGATGCGGCCATCGAACTCAATGGCGATCTTCAGGTTGGGTAGGGCGATATCAATGAAGTACGTGCGGCCGTCAATGTGGACTTCTTCCTGCGTTGTCAACCCGGCGATCCCCGCCCGCAGCAAGGCAAGCAACACGAGGGCCTCGCCGGGAGACTCGCAACCAGCATCGGCATGGTCGATGATCCAACGGGCGTGCCCGCGCCCTCTGGCGTTGCGGGGAGTGGCATCCAAAGCCTCGTGGAAATCCCTCCGCGCTTCCTCCTGCCGCGGCCGCGACGCATCCTGACGGAAACGATCAAACTGACACACCCTTGCTAAAGCCGCGCAAGCGATGGGAAAAGCGTGCTTGTCGTCCAGCGTGCGCGCGCAATCAATGAGAACACGGGCCGGGGACGCCATGCGAAAACCGATGTACTCGATGGAAGACACAGGACGGCCCGGGCGGCACGTACGAACACATACGGAGGGGATGCGGATGCTGTCATCAATGACGACTTCCGGGAAATGCACGAAGGTTGGGCACTTTCGCGACGGCGCATACAGCGTGAGTTGCCCAATGCGAGCCTCGCACGGAAGACCAAGGAGGTACGCGGCGACGACACCACTCATCACGTAGTCGGGGTAACGAAGACTCAGGGCGCATACACGTGCAATAAAAACTATGTCCCTGCACTCGGATGAACCATGTCTGTCCAACAGAGCTGTCGGAATGTAGACGCCCGAGAGTAGACGACGCAGCGTCCCGTTTTGAATGCGTCGATGAATACGCATGCTAGCTGCGTGGGAGTCCGCAACTACCAGGGACGATCGTATGGATTCCACGTGTTCTCGCAACATTGCAACTCCTTCGTTACTGCGAGGTGTGCCTCGCTGTTGGTACTTGGATGCACGATTTGGTACTTGTCTTTACTTTTGGTACCTGGATTTAACTGTGTGCCGATTGGTCCTGGCGTTCAAGCTCTGCGCAAGTGCCTGTGGATAACTTCTGCTGGAAACTAGCCTGTGGATGACGGTGCCTTACGTCGGACACGTTTGTTCTGGTAGTGGGTTGCTGGGAACTGGCCTGTGGGTGCCGGGGCAATGTCCAGTCGGCTAACCTCCGACCAGTACCTGCGCTTTTGGGAGCTACATCATGATGAGCAGCCAATAACCCGCACAATGCCCAGCTGAGGGGTGCATTGGTCTGGTGCTCGGGTGAAAGTGGGGACCAGCCTGTCAGCTGCGTTGAAATAGACACCAAGGCGGTGTTGTTGCGGGAGAAAATTCTCCCTGCTCGGTGGTGCGGCGTTGGGAACGGGAAAAGATTCTCCCTGCTCGCGAGAAATGGCCAGTTTTCGTTGATTTCGGGCGTGCAGGGAGAGTTTTGTACCGGTTAGGCCTTGAGGTGGGGGTTGTTGGGAGAGTTTTGTCCCGCGTGCTGACTCGCGCCCCGGGCGAGCGCGTTGTAAGGGCTGCTGCTGGGCGAACTTTTTCGCGCGGGAAGGGTTGGAGGGGCGCGCTGGGCGTATTATTTCGCGGTTTGGCCAAGGTGAGGATGTTGCTAGGCGAATTTTTCGCGCTCTGGCGTTATCAGGCCACCCGCCCGCGCGCCGCGACGGTGCCAACCACCAGCAATTAGCCGATGATGGGCTGCTCTTCGGGCATGCGGATGACGCGGGAGCGCTGGCGCAGGGCCAGGGCCGCGGCCACGGTCATGGAGCCGGTGCGGCCCGCGAACATGAGGACAATCAGCACGTATTTGGCACCCACAGGCAGGATTGGGGTGATGCCGGTGGACAGGCCGACGGTCGCGAATGCTGACACGGTCTCGAGGAGGATAATGTCGAGCGTGTACTCCGTCATCGATAGCAGGAGTACGACGGAGATTGCGACGAGCGCCAGCCCCAGCAGGGACACGGCAACCGACAGGCGGATCGTGGAGGTGGGGATGCGCCGGCCGAAGGTTTCAATGTCGCGGTCGCCTCGCGCTTCCGCGATGACGGCGAGCACGAGGACAGCGAAGGTCGTGACTTTGACGCCGCCCGCGGTGGATGCTGAGCCGCCGCCGATCATCATGAGGATGTCCTGGACGAAGTGGGTTTGCGAGTGCATGGCGCCCACGTCGAGGGCGGACAGCCCTGATGATCGGGAGTTCACGCCGGCGAGCATGGCGTTGAGGATCTTCGACGGCGTGTCGATTGCGCCGAGCGTCGTCGGGTTGTGCCACTCGGTGAGAGCCATTGCGAGGGCGCCGACGAACGCCAAAATCAGGTAGGTCGACAGTGTCAGCTTGGTGTGGAGGCGCCAGCGGCGCGGAGTACGCAGGTTTTTGGCGACGTCCATGATGACGGGGAAGCCGATGGCGCCCACGGTTGTGCCCAGGATGATGGGGATGAGCATCCACCAGTCGGTGACGTGGGGCGCCAGGCCATCGGGGAGGATGACGAAGCCGGCGTTGTTGAACACGGAGATCGCCATGAAGACGGCATCCCAGATGGCGCGCACGGGGTCGAATCCCATGGCGAGGAAGCGGGGGAGGAACATGGCGGCGAGGAGGGCCTGCATGCTGAGCGACGTGGCGATGACGGCTTTGAGAAGCGTCGAGATCTGTCCCATGGCGCCGGTTCCCGCTTCTTGGGTGGCGAGCATGCGCTGGGTGAGGCCGAGGTGGCGTGACACCGCGAATCCGAGGATTGATGCGAGGGTCATGACGCCCAGGCCGCCGACGACGATGCCGGCGGCGATGACGGCTTGGCCGAAGGGGGACCAGTAGGTCGCGGTGTCGACGGTGGTGAGGCCGGTGACGCACACGGCGGATACGGCGGTGAAAAGTACGTCGACGAAGGGGGCGGACGTGTCCGATGAGGAGGAGATGGGGAGCATCAGGAGCGCGGTGACGACGCCGATGATGAGTGCGAAGGTGCCCAGTGCGAGGCGTGCGGGCGAGTAGCGTGCTTGGCGTGAGAGCCAGGCGCGCACTCGCTGCATGCGGGAGGTGGGGATCTGGGGGTGGGGGCCGCTGGGTCCTCCGGGGATTTGGCGGACGATGGGGGAGGGCTGTGGGCTGAGGGTTTCCTCCGAGAGGGCGGGGGACGAGGCCGGGGCTCGCCCGCGCATCAGGGATCGGGTGGCACCGGGTTGGGGACGTAAGCGAGGAGTCCTCGCTCGCTGTTGTCGACCCTTGCGTGCCGGTGCCATTGCTGCTCCTTAACGACTCTGCAACAAAACTGGACAAAGTTGCAGTTTCCATGTGGTTGGGCAGTAGTATATTTCGTGAGGCTACGTAAGCGGTGAACGAATCGGGTTTAGCGCGCCTCGCGAGTATCCTGGGAGTCAGTAAATGGAACAGCAGTCGGCGCCGCGTTTTATGACTGTCACGGAAGTGGCGGACATCATGCGCGTCTCTAAGATGACTGTGTACCGCTTGATTCACAGTGGCGAAATGCCCGCGATTCGCGTCGGAAAGAGCTTCCGAGTCCCGGAGGCCGCGGTCGCTCAGATGATCCAGGCTGGTATGGCGGATCACTCTGGTGACCAGGCTCGCGTCATTGGCGGGTAGTATAGGCACGATGTGCCCGTCTCGGGCACCCATCATCCATCAGCGGTAGTACCTCTGCCGCACACACTACGAGGGAGGAACCCCATGGGCTCCGTCATCAAGAAGCGCCGCAAGCGCATGGCGAAGAAGAAGCACCGCAAGCTCCTGCGCAAGACGCGTCACCAGCGTCGCAACAAGAAGTGAGCGAGCGGAGGCCCGGCCTTTTGGTCGGGCCTCTCGTGTATCTGGGCCCCTATACTTGGGTGTTATGGAACGCACCATTATTCATGTTATGCGCCACGGTGAGGTGGACAATCCGAACGGTGTTTTGTATGGGCGTCTGCCTGGTTTTGGGCTGACGGAGCTGGGCCATGCGATGGCTGCTCGCGCCGCGGAGTACCTGGTGGATTCGGGTGCGGATATTACGCGTGTGATTTCTTCGCCGCTGCTGCGCGCGCAGTTGACGGCGGCGCCGACGGCGGCGGCGTATGGGCTGACGATTGAGTCGGATCCGCGTCTCATTGAGTCCGATAATGTGTTCGAGGGGCTGCCGGTGAATTCGAATCGGGCGATGCTGGCGAATCCGAAGTACTACAAGTACTACTGCAATCCGCTGCGTCCCTCGTGGGGTGAGCCGTATCGCGATGTTGCGTCGCGCATGAGCGCGGCACTGTCGTCAGCTTTGCGTGCGGCGCGGGGGCACGAGGCTTTGGTGGTGTCGCATCAGAATCCGATCGTGACCCTGACGCGTTTCGTGAATGGCCAGCCGTTGCCTCATTCTCCGAAGTCACGCCACTGCGCGCTCGCGTCGATCACGTCGTTCATTTTTTCGGGTGCGACGCTTGTGGGTACGTCCTACGCGGAGCCTGCGGCGGACCTCGTCGCGATTGCGAAGGATATGACGCCGGGGGATTCGCAGGCGGATCTGCGCCGCTGACGGTAGCGTCCGGGCTGACCGTAGCGGCCGGGGTATCGGGTCGCGCTGCGGTTGGGCGCGTCTGAGGCGCGCGACAAGTAGCGCCTGAGGTGGACGGTAACGGTGTCCCTTAGCGGGCCTCGTCGCCCGAGGCCTCGGAGGGGTCCGGTGCGTCGCCGTTGGAACGCTTGCGGCGCTCGCGTTCGCGGCGTTCTTCCTCGCGGCGCTTGCGTTGGATGTCGCGCTCGAGGCGGAAGAGGAACTCCGGGTCGTCGTCCGGGGCGGAGGGGCGCTTGGGGGCCTGGGGCGTGCGCGTCTGCTTCTTTTCTGCGCGGGATACCCACCGCAGGACGAGCCACGCGATGGGGCCGATGGCGGCGACCGTCGCGGTGAACAGGATGATCATGAGCCATATCGGCTTGGCGATTTTGCCGGGCATCTCGTCTTCGGGCGTGCGGTGCCAGTCGGCAGCAGCGTAGATGGTGACTGCGAGCATTGCGACGACGAGGGCGATTCTGGCCATGCCCCTAGCATAGGGGCGTGGGGCGCCTCACGCTGGCGCGTTCACTCCCGGAGCAATCGGGGGCGTTCCGTGTGGCGCTTAGGCGCGCGTCACGCGGGCGAGCGCTGCGTACGAGGGGGCGGCGCCCGGCGCGAGGACCGCGGTCGAGCCGGCCCGGATACCGTCGGCCACGGCCTCGTCGAAGGGCTTGCCGAGGGCTATCGCGGCCGCCAGTGCACCCACGCACGCGTCCCCGGCGCCGGTGGTGTCCACGGCCTCGCCGAGGGTGAGAGCGGGGCAGTGCCCGGCCTGGCTGCCTGACGCCCACGCAGCCCCATCCGCGCCCAGGGTGACCATGACGTGCTTGGGGCCGAGGCCTCGTAGTGCGCGCGCGACGCCGATCGCTTCCATGGGGCCAGAGGGGGCGGGCATGCCGAGCGTGAGGCCGGCCTCCGTCTCGTTGACAACGAGGATGTCCGTGCGCGCCATGAGCGCGGGGTCCGTCGGGCGCGCGGGGGCGAGGTTGAGCAGGACGCGCGCGCCGAAGGAATGCGCCCATGCGAGGGCTTCGGCGTTGGCGCGCTCGGGGATCTCCGCCTGGAGGACGACGATGTCGGAGGGGGCGGGGAACAACGAGGCCTTGGCTGGTGTGATGCTCACAGTCGCGTTCGCGCCTGCGTCCAGGAGGATCGTGTTCTCTCCCGATGCGGCCACCGTGATGAGTGCGGTTCCCGAGGGGCCGTCGGCCTCGCGCAGGTGCGTGACGTCCACGCCGTGGGATGCCAGGTCGCAGCGCAGGCGTTGGCCCGAGGGGTCTGAGCCGAGCGCGCCGACAAAGACGACGGTCGCACCCGAGTGTGCGGCGGCGGCAGCCTGGTTCGCGCCTTTGCCGCCGAGGCTGTAGGTGAGCGAGGTGCCAGAGAGTGTTTCGCCGGGGGAGGGGAAACGGTCTACCGTGACCGTGACATCCTGGTTGATGGAACCGACGACAATGACGCGTGCCATGAGCGCTCCTTTGCGATGGGATGCTCTATTGTGCCACGTCACAGTGGTGTCGTCGCGTATTGTGGCGGCTCCTTGGCGAAGTTGGTGGTGCGGGTTAGCCCATACGAAGTGTTAAGTGCAGCTTCATTCGCGCACTAGTTTCCTGCAATACTGCTAAACGGTTGATTTGTGGTGAACTAATCGCCGTGCGCACGCTCCGCTTCTTCATCTCCTCGCGAGCGGCAGGTCCCACCTGCCGCGTCACCACAGTCCCCTCACGGGTGATCCGAGGGGCGGCCTCGGCCCCCGCGCTCAACATGCGCACCGTCGCCACGGACGGCGAATACGCGGACGGTCCGGCGCGCGTCCTCCTCCCGCTCCTCGGCATCTACGCCCTCGGCACCGTCTCTCTCCAGGGCTTCAACCTCGTCTACCTGCGCGTCGCCCAAGACATCGGCGCGGGGGACGCCTCCGGCCTGATCACCGCGATTCCCGGCATCGTCCTCGGCGTCGCCTGCTTCCTCTACGGGACCCTCGGCGACTTCATCCCGCTGCGACGCATCGTCGACGTGGGCATCGCGCTCATCGTGGCCGGGTCGCTGCTCGGCTTTGCCTTCTCCTCGTCCCTGGTCGGCGTCATCGTCGCCCGCGCCCTCCAAACCTTCGGATACCAGGCGGCCGCCTCCGCGTACATGATCCTGGCGACCGCCATCCGCGACCCGAAGAAACGGGGCCTCTACGTGGGCCTCATGTGCGCGGCCTTCCAGGGCGGCACCGCGATCGGCATGCTCTCGGGCGGCATCCTCGCCGACATCAACTGGGCACTCCTCCTCCTCATCCCCCTGGCCGGCCTGGCGTGCCTGCCCCTCATGGGGCGTCGAGTCCCCGCGCGCGCCCGCGCCGGACGCGTCGACGTCGTTGGCCTCGCGATCTTCTCCTCCCTGGCGCTCCTGCTCACCCTGGCCGCAGCGAACCCCCGCTGGTGGCTCATCGCCGGCCTCGTCCTCGGGGGCGTCCTCTTCTGGCGCTACATTGGGCGTGCGCGCGCCCCCTTCATCACGCGCTCCTTCTTCACGAACGTGCCGTGGGCGCGCTCGATCAGCCTCATCCTGATTGTCTACTGCATGAACTTCACGGTCGCGCCCCTCATGAACGGCATCGGCGCCGCCTACTACGGGCTCACGCCTGCCCAGGTGTCCGTGCGTCTCCTGCCCGCCTACTGCGTCGCCCTGACCACCGCCATGACGTCGGGCGCCGTCATGTCCCGCATCGGACGCGGCCGCACCGTGCGCGCGTGCATCGGCTTCATCCTGACGGGCACCGCCCTCCTCGTGCTGTGCATGAGCATGGGAACGTGGGTCATCACCGCCGCGATGTGCCTCATTTACGCGGGCTTTGGCGCCCTGTTCACACCCATCTACGACACCGTTTTTGCGACCGTCGCCCCCGGACAGAACGGGCGCGCCGTCGCCATGAACGACCTCGCCATGCAGGGCAGCGCCGCGATCGGCATCGGCGTCTTCACCCCGCTGCTCGCGTCGGGCGCATTCCAGGCCGTCGCCCTCGTCTGCATCGTCGCCGCAGTGACCGGCATCGCGGGCGACTGGCTGCACGAATACCTGTACCGCCGCGGGCGCTGAGCTACTTTCTCACCCGCGGTACATGCGCGCGCGGAGTGCGAGTGGTCGTGCTCCTCGGCGTGCGGTTGCTTGTGGCGTCATCCTTGTCCTGCCGGTGGGAGGTTGGGGTCGAACCAGTCGGGGATGCGTCCGGGCTGGTCGATCAGCTGTTTGGGATCACCGTTGGATCCATCTGAGGGGTTGCCTACCGTGTAGTAGTAGGTGGAGGTTTGCTCGCCCAGTCGCGTCGTCGCCGAGACCACGGCGTGGTACTCCTCGTGGGTCCACAGGAATTGGACGATATCAACTCCGTTGGAGGTCCAGCGCTTTTCGGAGAGCTCAAATCCGAGGGGGAGGAGGCGAGCGCTGTAGGTGTCGCGGATCAGGTCGGTGTCCAGCTCGGTAAAGAAGAACATGCGCGAGTGGAAAGAATATACGTTCTTTCCGTCATCCATGTAGGCAGCAATGAAGTAGTTGTCCTTGTATGCCATGAAGTTCTCGGCGGTGACGAGCTCATTACGTGCCGTGATGATGGTGGGCTCGAGGTCGTGCTGGAATGCCTCGACGGATTTCACCGGGGGGGCGCTCGGGGTCATGGATCCTCCAAGAAATGGTGCGCATGCGGCGCATGTGATAACTGAAAAAAGTGTGAGAAGGGCGGTGAAGAACTTCCTCATGAGGGCGGATTCCCTCCAATGACGCTGGCGATATCCTGGTTCGCCTGGGTGTCCTTCTGGAAGTAGCCGCTGTGTTGATCCCACGGTCGATAGGAGCTCGGAGCGGGACCGACGTCCCCTGAGAGGTGCTTGTAGCCATCCATCGTGTCGGGGTTCTTCCCGAACCAATCATCCGGTCCGACGCCCTGCACCACATCGTGAAGGTAGGGAGCAGCGCTCACATAGAGGTGTCCCTCAGGGACGTGGAACTCGCCCACGTCCTGGACGCCTGATCCGGGCGAGCCAAACTGGACAAGATCGTCGATGACGCCGTCTCCCACGAGTGTCGCGGCGATGCCCGCCGTGGTCGATCCATAGGAGTGGCTGGCGACGGTGATGTGGGCATCGCCAGCACCGTGCTCGCGCACAGCATCGATGCCGTTCAAGAAGCGTGCTAGCTTCGGTGCGCCGTTGTTAGCCATCCAGGTGTTTGATGCTCCGACGAGACTGCCTGGGGCGTCGTATCCGAAGAACTCGACCATCGCGACCTTTTCTCCGGGCTTTGCGGCCGCTTGCGCCGCTTGTCGCATGACTGTGGCGTGACCGTCGTAATCGAGGATGGAGCCGCCTTCGCCGTTCCCTGCGACGCTCGTCGTCATGCCGGGCACGATGACGCCGATGTGCTGAGAGTCGTCGGGGTTATTCTGTGAGACGGCCGCGAGTATATTTGGCCCGCTCGGGTCAAGCTGCATCAGGTAGCGGGGAACACCGTCGGACTCGTTCTTGAGGGTTGCGTCGATGTTATCGAGCGCTGTCACGCGGTCTTTCAGGCGTTTCTCTTCAGCGAGTAACCCGGCATTCTCAGGCGTCACGGGGATGGACGTGCCGTAAGTATCGTAGAACTGCTGGAGTTCATCCTCTGCCTGCTTCTGAAGGCGCGGAAGCATGATGCGGTTCGCCTGATTGCGCGACGTGTAGTCGACGCCCTCGAGGTTGCCGATGACGTCCGGATGCTGCTCGATCATCCACTGCTTGTCCTTCTCGGACAAGGCATTCCACCAGGTTGCTACTTGCTCAGGAGAAGCACTCTTCGGAGGTAGCGTCGGGCGACTTGAACCCGTAGCGGTGTAATGCACGCCGTTGTCGATAGTTCCCTTATCGAGGGCTCTGATCATCGTCGCTAGCTCGAGGGCAAGAGCGTCGGCCTCGGCAATAATTGCGGCGATACGCTGAGTGATTCGCGCCAGGAGCTTCGTGCGGTTAAGGGGATCCTTCAGGAAATCGATGATTTCGTCAGCGACAGAACGAAGGAAAGAAGCAACTCCGCTCGTATCAATGTGGATGCTGTACGAATCCGCTAACTGCTTGACGTCTTCGACATCAGCCTTAATCTTGCTGATGCCTTGCACAGCTTCTGAAGCGATTTCACTCGCACCGATCAAGTAATTGACCAGGTCTTCGATGGCTTTGATGCGCTTACGGAGCTTATCCTGGGCGGCCGTTACGGTCCGTCCAGTGCCGGTCAGGCTATTGAGGTCGGCGACGAGGTCATCAGCAGCGGTCTGCAACTGCTGCTGCATGGAGGTGCACTTGGAGGAATAGTCCCGAAGGGGGGGTGGGGTCCCATTGAAGAACGCTCAACCAGCTCACGGCTTCACCACCGAACCCCGGCCAACCGTGCCCATCTGGGCGTGCGCGCCCGGCGTGTAGGAATCATTGCTCATCCTGGCCTCCGCGTGAACGGTGAGTAATGCTGTGGGTCATCCTACCTGACAGGTGGTCGTTTTTCAGTGGCCGACGAGGCCTCGTGAGCGCGTGGAGCCCCGGCCTCGTCGATGAAAACCTACGCAATCACGAGAGCGATCGCCGCGAGAATACTCCACGACAGCGTGAAAAAACCGGTGTTGCGCAGGACCGTGATGAGCTCGCGACCCGAGGCGCCAGTGAGGACCGGCAGGCTCACGCCGACCGCCCATGCGCCCGCGCCCACGCCCAGCGCGCACGTCGCCAGCGGATGCAAGCCAACCCCCGCGCCGAGGGTCACGATCATCACGACCAGAAGCCACGCGCACGCCGCAAACACCCAGCGCGACGGGCGGTCCCCCAGGCGCACCGCCGCCGTCATCTTGCCCGACTCACGGTCCGTCGGAATATCTCGAATGTTATTGGCCATCAGCAGGGCCACCGACAGCAGGCCCAGGGCCGACGCGCTCATCCACAGCCACCACGGGGCCGACTGCACCTGGGTCCACGTCGTGCCCACGCACGCCAGCAGGCCAAAGAACACGAACACCATGAGCTCCGACAGGCCGATGCCCATATAGGCGTAAGGGTGCTTGCCGCCCGTATAGAACCACGCCGCGACCACGGCCGCGACGCCCGCAGCGATCAGCCACCAGGTACCAGAAATCGCAACCAGCGCCAGGCCCGCGACCCCGGCCAGCGCGAACGAACCCAGCGCCGCCGCCAGGACAGTCTTCGGCTTGGCGAGGCCCCCGCCCGTCAGGCGCGCAGGCCCCTTGCGATTATCATCCGTCCCGCGAATGCCATCCGAATAATCATTCGCATAATTGACCCCCACCTGCAGCGCCAGCGCCACCAGGAGCGCCAGGGACGCGCGCAGCGTGCTGAAGCCCCCCAGGTAGTGCGCGGCCGCCGACCCCACGATCACAGGTGCGGCGGCGGCAGGGAGGGTGCGCAGGCGAGCGCCTTCAATCCAATTCGAAACGGAAGCCATGCCCACCAGTGTAGTTGGAGCGAACGCTCGCCCGGGCAGCGGGCTAGCGCACCCACTCCCGTTCAGTGCCCGAGGCCTCGGCGGCGGCCTGCGCTGCGGCAGCGCGGTCGACCTTGTCGAACCCCAGGTAGGGGAGGGCCTCGACCGCCACAACCCGGCGGGGAGCCTGCGCGCGACCAATACGAGCCGCCGTGTGCTCGCGGACCGCAGAACCAAGCTCAGCCATCTCCAGCGAATCCGCCGGCACCTGCTCCGGAACCACCAGCGCAGTCACCACGTGCCCCCACTTCTCGTCCGGCGTCGCCATGATCCACGCGTCCGCCACGCCCTCGAACGAGCGCACCGCGCGGCGCACCGGCCCCGGTGCGATCGACAGGCCGCCCGAGACGATCACGTCATCCGCGCGGCCGCGCACCTCCACCGTCCCGGAAGCCCGGATAATGCCCAGGTCTCCGGTGAGCAGCCAACGGTGGCCACCCTCGTCGAAGAAAGGGCTCTCCGCGTCCAAGTAGCGGGTCATGAGCGTCGGGCCGTGGATCGCCAGGCGCGTACGCCCGTCCCAATCCACCGCGCGCACCGACGAGCCCGGCAGGGGCTTGCCGTCGTAGACGCAGCCGCCCGCAGTTTCCGTCATGCCGTAGGTGAGGTGCACCTTCAGGCCAGCCTCGGTCGCGCGTGCGAGCAGCTGCTGGTTGGTCGCCGCCCCGCCCACGAGGATCGCCGTCAGCGAGCGCATCGGCCCCACGACCTCCTCGCCAGCCTCGAGGCACTGGGCGAGCTGGGTTGGCACGAGCGACAGGTAGCCGGGCATGTCGTCCTGCGTGGCGCCCTGAATCGCGGGCAGGAGTGCACGGGGGTCGAAGCCTTCGGAGATGTCGACGATCTGCGGATTCGTCTCCGCGACCGCTGCGCGCAGCAGGATCATCGCGCCAGCGATGTGGTGCGCGGGCATCGCTAAGATCCAACGGCCCGGGCCATCCAGGGCAAGCTCGGTCGCTTTCGCCGAGGCCACGAGTGCCTCGATCGACAGGCCAACGAGGCGCGGGGAGCCCGCGCTTGACCCCGACGTCGGGACGACCAGGTCGATGCCGTCGAAGAAATGCGGATCGTGGTTCATGCGCTCGGCGAGGCCGGGGTAGCGGTCCGCCGGGAAAGCCTCCTCGGGGGGCGCCGCAGAGCCGCGAAGGGATGCCGGGGGCACATCCTCAGGTGCGCGCAAGACGACGACCGTGTGCGGCGCCGGATGATTCGGGTCTGCCTGGCGCGCCTCGTAGAGTTCCACGAGCTTATGAATCGATGCATTCGTCAGAGCGACCGCACCAATAGAGGTGCCTCCGGGCACAACAAGAAGTCGCGGCGCAGTCATGATGAGCCTCCCAAAGTCGACGGCGAACGCATATGCAACCAGGATAAGCTCTTGCGTTCTCGCAGGTGGTGAGGGGCCTCGCGGCAATAATCACGTTTGTCGGTCGAATTGGCTAGATTGCGCCCAATTCCTTGTGGCAGATAACGCAGCTGAAAATTCAATGGAATCTCCACGTGGGCATGCATGAGGTTATACGATAGGACACGATGCTCAAAAAACTTTCCTTGAAAACCAGATGGGCGATTGGCGTCGTGAGCGCCCTCGTCCTCATTGTCGTCTGCGCCGGCATCGTGTATGCGGCCAACTACTCCGGACGTGCCCTGCCGGGCACGTCCGTCGCCGGTACGTCCGTCGCTGGCATGACTCGCGACCAGGTGATCGCCGCCGTCAACGAGCGCGCCGACGCCGCTACCGTCACGCTCACCGTCGAAGGCAAGACCACCGAGGCCTCGCTTAACGAAGCAGGTATCACGGTCCAGGCCGACGAGACTGCCGACGCCGCCATGAAGGGCTCAACGTCCTTTCCCGCGTTCGTCAGCGCCCTCTTCTCCGAGCGCGACGTCGAGCCCGTCGTCACCGTCAGCGAAGAGTCCGTCAAGAAGCTCGCCGCGGCCGCGAACTCGATGCTCACCTCGGACGTGAAGGACGCTGCGGTCATTGTTGCCGAGGACGGCGAATCCTTCACCTTCACGCCCGCGCAAAAAGGAAACGGCGTGTCCACCGAGGACGTCGCCTCCGCCGTCAAGCAGGCGGGGGCCACCCTCACCTCCGTCACCCAGGACGTGAGTGTGCGCGAGATGGAACCCTCCATCACCACCGAGAACGCCGAAGCCGCCGCCGAGAAGGCCAACGCCCTCCTCGAGACGAGTATCGAAATCTCCGACGGCATCGACACCTTCACCGCCAAGCGCTCCGACAAGGTCCAGTGGGTCGAATTCCTCACCAAGGCCGACGGCAGCCTCGACACGCCCTCGATCAGCATCGTCAAGGTCGCCGACTGGGTCAACGCCCTGGCCGCCAAGACCGACGTCAAGCCCGAAAACCGCGTCGACAACGTCGACTCCGAAGGCAACGTCCTGACCGTTGCCCGCGAAGGCAAGAAGGGCCTCAAGACCAACAACACCGAACAGATCACCAAGGACGTCGTCGCCGCCATGACCGACGGCAAGGCCTACGAGGGCCTGTTCCACTACGACGACGTCGAGCCCGGCTCTGAGACCAAGCATGTCGCCGAAGGCACCGAAAACCTGGTCTACCAGGCCGCCGAGGGCGAAAAGTGGGTCGACATCAACCTCACCGATGCCTCCGTCACCGCCTATGTCGGCGGCAAGGTCGCCGGCGGCCCCTTCTACATGGTCCCCGGTGCCCCCGACACGCCGACCGTCACCGGCACCTTCCACGTCTACCTCAAGTACGACGTGCAGACCATGCGCGGTGAAAACGCCGACGGCTCCAAGTATGAGACCGAAGGCGTCCCGTGGGTCACCTACTTCACCGGCTCCTACGCCATGCACGGTGCCCCCTGGCGCTCCTCCTTCGGTTGGAGCGGCTACGGCGGCTCCCACGGCTGCGTGAACATGCCCGTCGATGCCGCGAAGTTCATCTACGACTGGACCGACATGGGCGACACGGTGGTCGTGCACTACTGACGCGCGCCGTGCGCTGCTGATCGCCACTGAGCATCGAGGGCGGGCCGGAACCGAGAGGTTCCGGCCCACTTTGTCATGTCCGTGGCGGGTGTTTGTGGCCCCACGGGTGCCGCAGCCAGGCCCTGTTGGCCAGGTGGACCGGTGGCCTGAAACCGCGGTCGCCTTTGCTTGCTTGTGTCTGAGTGGGATTGAAACCGTTATCGCCTTTGCGGGTGGGAAATCGGCGTTTTTGCGCCGTGTTGGGCGAGTTTTGTCGCGGAAGTGCCGCTGGAGGGGCTGTGCTGGACGGCTTTTGATTGGAGGCGGCTTTGACCCACGCCGCGGCATACGGTGGGGCGAGGCAAGTCAGACACGGTAGTCTGCTCCTAATGGCAGCGGGCCGACGTGCCCGACCTCAACGTATGGCAGGTGCTCTATGTTCTTCTGTAGCAATGCGCTGAACCCCGCAGGCAACGGCCTGGGTCCCGAGGAATGGTGGAAGGGTGCGGTCGTCTACCAGATCTACCCGCGCTCCTTCAAGGATTCCAACGGCGACGGCTTCGGTGACCTCGAGGGGATCCGTTCCAAGCTCGACTACCTGCAGGCCCTCGGCGTGGACGTCCTGTGGCTTTCGCCGATCTACGCCTCCCCGCAGGCCGACAACGGCTACGACATCGCCGACTACTACGACATCGACCCCATGTTCGGCACGCTGTCGGACTTCGACCGCCTGCTGGAGGGAGTCCACGAGAGGGGCATGCGCCTCATCATGGACCTGGTCGTCAACCACTCCTCCGACGAGAACCCGTGGTTCGTCGAGTCGCGTTCCTCGCGGGATAACCCGAAGCGTGACTGGTACATCTGGCGCGATCCTCGCCCCGGGTGCGTGGGCGGCGAGGCCGGAGCTGAGCCCAACAACTGGGGGTCCTTCTTCTCCGGCTCGGCTTGGGCGTGGGACGAGGCCACGGGACAGTATTACCTGCATCTGTTCCACAAGAAGCAACCCGACCTGAACTGGGACAACCCGCAGGTTCGCGCGGCCGTCTACGAGATGATGAACTGGTGGCTCGACCGCGGCGTCGACGGCTTCCGCATGGACGTCATCAACCTGATCTCGAAGAACCCGGGTCTGCCCGACGGGATCGTCTACCCCGGGCGCGCGTGGGGCGAGGGCTTCCCGCACTTCTCGCAGGGTCCCCACCTGCACGAATATCTCGCGCAGATGCGCCGCGAGGTCTTCGAGGACCGCAGCGGCACCATGACGGTCGGCGAGTGCCCCGGCGTGCGCCGCGACAACGTCCTGCTCTTCACGGACCCGGCGCGGCGCGAGCTCGACATGGTGTTCCAGTTCGACCACGTCGACCTCGGCCTCGAAGCGGGGAAGTTTCATCCGCGCCCGCTGCGGCCCGGCGAGCTCGCCGACTGTTTGAGCGCCTGGCAGGAGGCCCAGGGCGAGGTCGGGTGGAACAGCCTCTACCTGGATAATCATGACCAGCCGCGCGCCGTCAGCCGCTTCGGTGACGAGGAGTGGCGCTACGAGTCGGCCACCGCCCTGGCTACCGCCCTGCACATGCTGCGCGGCACGCCCTACGTGTACCAGGGAGAGGAGCTCGGCATGACCAACGGCGTCTTCGGTGGCATCGAGGACTATCGGGATGTCGAGGCGCTGCGCTACTACCGTGAGGCGGTGGAGTCGGGGGAGAGCCCCGAGGCCGTCCTGAAGGGGCTGGCCTTCACCGGCCGCGACAACGCGCGCACCCCCGTCCAGTGGGACGCAAGCGAGAACGCGGGCTTCACGGAGGGCACCCCGTGGATCGGCGTCACCCCGAACTATCGCGAGATCAACGCCGCCTCCCAGGTCGACGACCCTTCCTCCGTGCATGCCTACTACCGCGCGCTCGCGGACATCCGCCACGGCCTGCCCGTCATCGCGGCCGGTGCGTTCGAGCGTATCGACACTCCCTCGCCCGCGATCTTCGCCTATCGCCGCACCCTCGGCGAGGCCGTGGCAACGGTCCTCGTCAACCTCTCCTCCCAGCCCGCCTCCCTCGGTGATGCGATGCGCGGGGTGAGCGGGGGTCTCCTCCTGGCCAACCGCGACCTGTCCGAGGAGGACCGGGGAGTACCGACAGTCCTGGAGCCATGGGAGGCGCGCGTCTACCTCACGTGAGACGGGCGGAGCCCCAGGATCGGCGAGATCCCCGGGCTCCGTATCGGGGCTGCCGACGAGCAAGGCTGCCCGATGAGCAGCTGCCGATGGGCGATGCCTCAGTAGTAGTAGGGGTAGTCCTCCCAGCGGGGGGCGCGGTGCTCGAGGAAGGCGTCGCGCCCCTCTTGGGCCTCGGCCGTCATATAGGCCATGCGCGTGGCCTCCCCGGCGAAGACCTGCTGGCCGGCCAGGCCGTCGTCGGCCAGGTTGAAGGCGAACTTCAGCATGCGGATGGCCTGGGGGGACTTCGTCGCGATGGTTGAGGCCCACTCCAGGGCGGTCTCCTCGAGCTGGGCGTGCGGGACGGCGCGGTTGATGACGCCCCAACGCTCGGCGTTCTGAGCGTCGTAGCGCTCGGCGAGGAAGAAGATTTCGCGCGCACGCTTGTCGCCGGCCTGTCGGGCCAGGAGCGCCGAGCCGTAGCCAGCGTCGAAGGATCCGACGTTCGCGTCGGTCTGCATGAAGGCCGCGTGCTCGATGGACGCCACCGACAGGTCCGCGACCACGTTGAGGGAGTGGCCGCCGCCTGCCGCCCATCCGGGGACGGCCGCGATGACGACCTTCGGCATCGTGCGGATCAGGCGCTGGACCTCCAGGATGTGCAGGCGTCCGGCGCGCGCGGGGTCGATCTGCTCGCGGCGCTGGGCGGTGGCGGCCTCGGGGTCCGCCCCCTCGACCTCGTAACGGTAGCCGTCGCGGCCTCGCACCCTCTGGTCGCCGCCCGAGCAGAAGGAGTATCCGCCGTCTCGCTCCGAGGGACCGTTGCCCGTCAGGATGACGGCCGCGACCGAGGAGGTCTGGCGCGCGTGGTCGAGCGCGCGGTACAGCTCGTCGACCGTCCCAGGGCGGAAGGCATTGCGGATGTCGGGGCGGTCAAAGGCGATGCGCACGACCGGCATGTCGGCGCCCTTGGGGCGGCCGTCCACCTCGGGGCCGCGCGAGATGCCGCGGTGGTAGGTGATGTCGGCAAAATCGAAACCCTCGACCTCGCGCCAGCGGGTCGGGTCGAAGGTGTCGGAGACGAAGGGGAGAGCGCTCATGTGTCGGATTCTAATCGACGAGGCGGTGGCAGGCGTCGGGGTGCGCGTGCTCGAGAGGGGGGTGGCGTTACCGACGAGTCTGGGCCGACAAGCTCATGTGGGGCTATGGGGTGCGCAAGCTAACCAAACGAAACAAAGTCTACTGCGCAGTAACCGTTCTATGAGCCTTCTTGACAGTCGTAGCTGTGTCCTGTGAGACGCGCCTACATACCACTTGTCCAATCGATCTAGAGAGTCTGTCACTTTGTCGCACTTACTGCGCAATGGATTACGAGGTGATGTGTGTAGGAGTTGTTGATAGTGCGAGGTTGCGTGATAATATTACCGGGAAGTAAGGAGTGTTCTTGTGAACGCAGCGCAGCAACCGACGCTCATGCGCATTCCGATGCGCACGCTCAGTCATCAAACGCGTTACGCCCTCGAAGGCGTCGACGACATCCTTGTGTACAAGATAGCGATGACGACGCGTTTCCGTGGCGTGACTTGCCGCGAGGGGCTCCTCCTGCACGGACACGCTGGTTGGGGAGAGGCCGCGCCCTTCTGGAACTACGGCGATCTGGAGTCCTCGCGATGGCTGGCCGCAGCCCTTGAATCCGCTCGCCGTTTCCCGCCGGTGCCTCGGCGCAAGTTCGTGCCCGTCAACGTCACGATCCCCGTCATTTCGCCTGAGGAAGCCTACGAGCGCGTGAAGACCTCGGGCGGCTGCGCGACTGCGAAGATCAAGGTCGCTGAGCCCGGCGTCAGCGTTGGGCGAGACTGCGCGCGCATCGCCGCCGTCGCCGACGCCCTGCGTGAGACCGTGGGCGGGCAGGCGATGATCCGCCTCGATGCCAACGGCGCGTGGGAGGTCGATCAGGCTCGCGAGGCCATCCCTGCAATGGCTGCGGCCGCCGGCGTTGTCCCCATCGAATACGTGGAGCAGCCCTGCCTGACGGTGGATGAACTGGCGCAGGTGCGCCGATCCGTGGACGTGCCGATCGCCGCCGACGAGTCGATCCGCCGCGCTGAGGACCCTCTGGCGGTGGCCCGCAAGGAGGCCGCTGACGTGGTCATCATCAAGGTCGCGCCCCTCGGAGGCGTGCGTGCTGCCCTGAAGGTCGCCCGCAAGAGCGGCCTCGGCGTGGTCGTGTCCTCCGCCCTCGAGACGTCTGTCGGCCTGTCGGTCGGCGTCGCCGCGGCTGCCGCCGTGCCCGGTGTGCCCCGGGCCGCGGGACTGGCCACCGCCTCGCTGCTGGTGGGCGACGTGACCCAGCCCCTGATTCCCGAGCGTGGCCTCCTGCCTGTGGGGCGCCTCGAGCCGGACCAGGACCTCATCGACCGCACTCCGGTCGACGGCGACCTCGTCTCCCGCTGGGGCATGCGCCTCGAAGGCATGGCTGAGCATCTGAGGGCGGGCTCCCGGTAGGCTGAGCGCATGCCCTCCGTCGATTCCGCCAGCGCTATCCTCTCGTCCCTGGATGCCCTGGGCGTCACGCACGTCCTGTACTGCCCGGGTTCGCGCTCCGCGCCCTTCGCCTACGCCCTCGAAGTGGGTTCTTTCGGCGGTGACGCGCGCGCCGTCCTGGATGAGCGCGGCGCAGGTTTCGCTGCCGTCGGCCTGGCCCGTACCGGGGCACTGCCCGCCATCGTCGTCACCTCCGGAACCGCCGTCGCCGAACTCGCGCCCGCGGTCCTCGAGGCCTCCCACGCGCGCCTGCCGCTTCTCCTTCTGACGGCCGACCGCCCCGGCGAGCTGCGCGGCGTCGGAGCATCCCAGGCCACCGACCAGGCCGGTTTCTTTGGCACGCACGTGCGCGCGAGCATTGATCTGGAGCCGCAGGAGGCCTCGCCCTCCCTGGTTGGCCACCTCGCCCGCGCGGTCGCCGCCGCCTGCGGGGCTCCCAGTGGCACGCCTGGCCCCGTGCAGATCAACGTTGCGTTCCGTGATCCGCTGACCCCCGCGTCGCCCGCGTCACCTTCAGCTTCCGGGGACGAGGCCGGGGCTTCGTTCGTTCCTCGTCCGACCCGGGTGCTGCGAGCCTCCGTGACGCCTGAGCGCTGGGAGGACGTGGTTGGACCTGCCGCCGCCGGGCTGATTGTTGCGGGTGAGGGGGCATCGCCTCGCGCCCGTGAGTGGTCCCGCGCTGCGGGCTTCCCGCTGTTCGCGGAACCGGCGTCGGGTGCGTGGAAGGGCGGGGGAGTGACCCCCTTCGAGCAGTCCCTCGTGGCTTCGTCGCTGGGGCGAGAGATCGACGTGGTCGTCGTGACCGGGCGTCCGACGCTATCCCGCCCCATCCACGCGCTCCTCGCGCGACCCGAGGTGCGCGTCATCCTCGTCGATCCGCACGCCCCGTGGGTCGACGTCTCGGGCAACGCCTCGGTCGTCGTCGCCGACCTCGAGCCCGCCCGGGAGCCGATCAGTGCTGCTCAGGCCGAGTGGGCCTCTCGCATACGCGACGCCGCTCGCGACGCAGGTGAGCGCATCGAGACTCTGCTCGCCGCCGGTTCGGGCCGGACCATGCTCGACCTGGCGCGAGCCGTCGCCGCCTCCACGAGCGGCCCCCTCGTCCTCGGCGCCTCCAACCCCGTGCGCGCCTTCGACCTGGCCGTCCCCACGTTGGAGGGACGCGTCGTCCACTCGAACCGCGGCCAGGCCGGGATCGACGGCACCATCGCGACCGCCGTCGGTATCTGCCTGGGTTCCGGATACGCGGGCGAGGCCTCGGCCCCTTCGGGCGAGCGCGTCAGCGCCGTCATGGGTGACCTCACGGCCTGTCACGACGCCTCTTCCCTCGCCCTGGCGGCGAGCGTGGGCGCTCACCTGGATATCGTCGTCGCCGACGACCGCGGTGGCGGCATCTTCGCCACCCTCGAACACGGGCGCGCCACCACCCCCGAGGCCTACGACCGGTGGTTTGGTGTCGCCCAGGAGGTCGACTACGAGGCGCTCGCGGCCGCGTACCACCTGGCCTTCGCCCGCGCCGACGAGCCTCAGGAAC
>ERZ773079.265-NODE-265-length-36023-cov-21.377669_pt1 | contig 36023 bp, 46 predicted proteins | sample MGYA00511355_ERZ773079 | MGnify/ENA primary metagenome ERZ773079 (study PRJEB29015, sample SAMEA2737979) | human oral metagenome | biome: human oral; feature: human-associated habitat; material: dental | place: China | collected 2117 ... | reverse complement strand
ATAAAACTTTTACCCCCTGAAGAATATGCGGAAAGAGTTGTTCTGATTTTATCCATGCTCCGCCCTGATATCGTGGTGCAGCGAATTGTGGGGCGTGCTTCGGAAAATACGCTTTCCGTAAATGGCGGACGTCCGTGGTGGGAAGTAAAAGAATATATAGAGAAGCTGATGAGAAACAGACATATTCAACAGGGATCGGCCTGTAATTATCTTCACGGGGCAGCTGTTCGAAGATTTCTGCATGAATAAGAATCTTTCTTTGGTTTATATAAGATGGGGTGAAGCACTATAAAAACGAAAGTAGAAAAAGAAATACTGGTACAGGGGATGCAGGACGCCGCTCGTGTGTTTGCGCAGGGCGGCCGCCTGCTTGCACTGGCGGGAGAACATTATGGCACGGATATCTTATGCCGCGGGAATCTGATCCGTGTAAAAGGATCGGAAGAGAAAGTATACAAAAGCCTGTCAGTGATTGAAGAGATTTTATCTGACGCCAAAAGAGGCATCCGTGTTTCTGAAAGACAGATGCTCCTTATCATGAAGCTTTTTGATGAGGGGAAGATGGAACTGCTTCATGAGATGAAAGAGGATATTATTAATCTTACACGGAATGGAGAAGCTGTCCGTCCGAGAACGTTAGGGCAAAAAATGTATGTAGATGCGATCCGCCGGAATTCCATCACCTTTGGCGTTGGTCCCGCGGGAACGGGAAAAACATACTTGGCGGTTGCATTGGGAGCTTTCTTTCTGAAAAATCATGATGTCCGGCGGATTATTTTAGTGCGGCCGGCGGTGGAAGCAGGTGAAAAACTGGGGTTTCTCCCGGGGGATATGCAGGAAAAGGTAAATCCTTATCTGCGCCCTTTGTTTGATGGTCTTTTGGATATGTTCGGGCCGGAAGAGTTCATCCGGCTGCAGCAGAAAGGCCAGATTGAAGTGGCTCCGCTTGCGTATATGAGGGGTAGGACGCTTGAAAAATCTTTTGTCATTTTGGATGAAGCGCAAAATACGACAGTGGAACAACTTAAAATGTTTCTGACCCGCCTGGGGGATCGCTCAAAAATGGTTATTAATGGCGATGTTACCCAAATTGATCTTCCGCCTCATGTGAAAAGCGGACTTATTGATGCGCAGCGTGTTTTGGCAAATGTTTCCGATATTGAATCCGTGACATTTACGGAAGATGATGTGGTTCGCCATGATTTGGTGGCGGCCATTATTCACGCTTATGAAGAAGATACAAAAAAAGAAAAGACAGGGGGTGGAAGATAATGGAAATCACGATTAATTACAGTGATGAGCAATTTTACAGTGAAGAGTTGGAAACGCTCATTCTGAGAGTTCTTTCGAAAGGGGCGGAATTGCAGAACGTGGCGGAAGACGCGGAATTAAGTCTCCTTATCTGTGACGCTGATACCATTCATGAACTGAATAAAACATACCGCGGAGTTGACGCGCCGACGGATGTCCTTTCCTTTGCTTTAAACGAGGGCGAAGAAGAGGACGGTATGGAGGAAGAAAAAGTGTTGGGCGACATCATTATTAATTTGCACCGCGCGGTTGAGCAGGCAGAAGAGTTCGGGCACAGTAAAGAACGGGAAATGGCGTATTTATCTGTACACGGATTTCTCCATATTCTTGGTTATGATCATTATGATCCGGAGGAGAAGAGGAAAATGCGGGAAAAGGAAGAAGAAATACTTGGTGCCTGCGGTATGGAACGTATTGTAACGGAAGGAAAACTTGAAAATGATGGGGAATGAAGCGGCAGCTTTGGTTTCTGCAGCGCTTGCAGCAAGAAAGAATGCGTATGTTCCCTATTCGGGATACCCCGTAGGGGCGGCGGTTCTTGGTGAAGATGGAAATGTATTTACCGGCTGTAATGTAGAGAATGTTTCTTATCCCGCGGGTATGTGTGCGGAAAGGAACGCCATCGGCAGTGCGGTAACAGCAGGGTGTACAAGTTTTCAGGGAATCGCTGTGGCGGGGAGTGATAAGGTTTTTACGATGCCCTGCGGAATCTGCCGCCAGGTCATAGCGGAATTTCATATCCCCGTGGTCATTGTGGCAAAAGATGAAGACCACTATAAAATTTTTGATGGAAGCAAATTGCTTCCCCATGCTTTTGAAGAAGGCTGTTTAAAGACAGGAGAACGAAATGGCTGAAGAAAAATTCCATTCTGGATTTGTTGCCCTTGTAGGACGGCCGAATGTGGGGAAGTCTACCTTGATGAATGCGGTTTTGGGGGAGAAAGTTTCCATCGTGTCTGCTCATGCGCAGACGACGCGGAATAAGATTACCGGTGTATGGAATGGTAAAAATTCCCAGGTTGTCTTTCTTGACACACCGGGAATGCATAAGCCGCAGAGTAAATTAGGTCAGGTGATTCGACAGAGCACGGTAGACGCTTTAGATGAAGTGGATGTCATTGTCTTTATTTGTGCCTGTGATGATCCCCTCGGGGCGGGCGATCGGTATATTTTGAGTCTGCTCAAGGATAAAAAAGTACCCGTCGTGCTGGTTCTGAGTAAGATTGATTTGATAAAAAAAGATATGCTGCTGAAGAAAATAGGACAATACAGCAAAATATACCCATTTTCAGAAATCATTCCGCTTTCCGCCCGAAGCGGAGAGAATTTGAAAGAATTTACGACGGTTCTGGAAAGATACCTTCCTGAAGGCCCCAAGTATTTCCCTGATGATATGGTGACAGATCAGCCGGAGCGAAATATTGTGCAGGAAATTGTAAGAGAGAAATTACTGCTGCGTACAAGAGAAGAGGTTCCTCATGCGATTGGCGTATTCACTGAAGAATTTAGTGAGCGGGAAAATGGAAAGGTATATATCCGTTGTACGATTTATGTGGAACGGGATTCTCAGAAGCGTATCATTATCGGGAGGAAGGGCACCTTACTTAAAGAGGCCGGGCAGGAAGCACGAGAGGAAATACAAAATCTGATCGGCGCTCCTGTATTTCTTGATTTATGGGTGAAAGTCAGCAGGGATTGGAAGAATAAAGATTATATTCTTCGGGAATTAGGGTATAAAGAGCATAAGTAATGTTTTAAAAAAGGAGGAATGACTTATCAATATCCACGTAGAATGGGTGATTGTATGGATTTTCGTTGCGCTTTTTGCGGCAGCCGTCAATTATGTATGTACTGCTGTTAATTTTTCTTTTGCGCGAATGAGAAAGAAATACATTGAAGACAATGATGAACTGGATGCGGAGAAAGTGGAAAAAGTGGCTCCTTATTATCAAAAGACTTCTGTGGTACTTGCGGGGACACAGATCGGTTATCTTTTCTGCAGCAGCATTTTTGCCCTTTCTTTATATCAGAGTGTCCGTCACACAGTTTTGTTTTGGGAAGAAACAAATTTTTTCCCCGCGGTGCTGGTATATGCCGGTGTTTCTGCCTATATTGTTATTGCACTGATGCTCTATTGGATTTTTACCATTCTTGTGCCGGGATCCATATCACTGGTCAGGCCGCTGTCCATGTTATCCTCTTATACATGGTTCATCAATTTGTCCGGCAGGCTATGGAAGCCTTTCATTTTCATCGGCTTGTTCGCGGTAAAAAAGATATTGGATATGAAAGGAATCCCGTGCAGAGACGAAGTTAATTTCACTTATACCGAAGATGAAATCCGTTGCATCGTGGAAGAAAGTCATCGCGGCGGGCGTTTGAATACTCTTGAAAATACGTTGATCAAAAATTCTTTTGACTTTTTTGATTTAGATGTGAGGGATGTCATGATTCCCCGGAATGATATGGTCGTTTTGGATTTTAATGATGATATGGACGTAATGCGCCGGAATATTTCAAAAACGCATCATACCTGTTATCCCGTGTGTATGGAGGACAAGGATCATATTCTTGGATTTATTCATGTAAAAGATTTTTTAGAAAGCCTTTTGAGGGGTGAGTACAACATAAAAAGAATCATGAGGGAAATACTGACTGTACCTGAAGTTATGCCCGCGCCGGCCCTCCTTCAAATGATGAAGAATAAGAGAACATACCTGGCGGTCGTCGTGGATGAGTATGGAGGGACGTCAGGCCTTGTGACGCTGGAGGATCTGATGGAAGAGCTGGCTGGAGAAATTCCGCAGAATGAGAGCAACGCGCCTGCTGAAATTTTGCGTGTGAATGACCATGTTTATGAGTTTGACGGTACCGTCATCCTGGAAGATGTTTCTGAAAGGCTCCAAATGGAGTTTGATGATGAAGAAAGAAATAATACGATTGGCGGGCTGATTTTTTCGAAATTGGAACGGATACCCCAAGTCGGTGACCATATTTCTTTTGGCGGGTGGAAGTTTACCGTACTTAAAATGTACGGATTCCGTATTATGCGTGTGAAGGCGGAAATGGATCGTAAAGAAGAAACGGAACCAGACAGTCATGAATAAATTGCTTGAAAATGATGAGGGGATCCTTCTTCATGCTCATGCGGGGAAGGATGGCGGGAAAATTGCGGATGTATTTACTTTATCTGCCGGATTAGTACGGATCTATGTAGGCAAGACGGTGCTTGAACGATGTGGAAGCGGCGGTATGGTTTCTTTTGCGTTTCTTCGGTTCACTGCGTGGAAAGATGGCGAGAATTTTTTCATGTCCCAGTATGAGAGCCGGATGCTTTTGGATATGATGAATTTATCCTATGAAGAAATGCAGTGCTGGTACTATGTGATTGAGTTGGTCAGTATATTCTTTCCAAAAGAGGAAAGAAATGAAAGGGTATACCGGCTTTTGGGACGTGCGATGACTGTTGCCGCATGTAAAAATAAAAAGGTGGCAGCGCTGATTGTATCCGTGCAGCTCCTTCGGGCAGCCGGCATTGATGCGGGAAGTCATGAAACAGAACGTGAATTACATTTGTCACCGGCAGGGATGAAGCTTATGCAATCTTTTTCTGATTATGATTGGGAATCAGAGTGGGGAGGCTCTATTAAGGCATCAGTTTTTAAGGAGTTGGCGGGGTATATAGATAAATTTATTCTCTGCTATGGAGATGTAAAAATGAAAACAGCCGGCGCTTTTTTGATAGAAGTATAGATCAGATTAAATGCCAGAATATTCGCCATAAGGCACACGAAAAAAGACTGTGAAAAGTATTTCGCATTTTCACAGTCTTTTTTGCATCAGATTCAGTTGTGGGGAACCATATCTTTAGGGTCGAAAGTTCCATTCTTGCGGCGTTCAGAAAATTCAGCAACAGCAGTAAAGAGGACATCACTGGAACTGTTCAGTGCCGTTTCACAGGCATCTTCAAGAACACTAATGATGAAGCCTACGCCGACGACCTGCATGGCAATATCATTGCTGATACCGAAAGAGGCACAGGCCACAGGAATCAGAAGGAGGGAACCGCCGGCTACACCGGAAGCGCCGCAGGCGCCAACTGTGGAAATCAGGCACAGAAGAAGCGCTGTCGGAAGATCGACAACAATTCCCAATGTGTTGGCAGCAGCTAAAGCCAGTACAGAAATGGTAATGGAAGCGCCCGCCATGTTGATAGTTGCGCCGAGCGGAATAGAAATTGTAAAAGTATCGGGGTTAAGGCCCAGCCGCTTGCACAAGGTCAGATTGACAGGGATATTTGCTGCGGAACTTCTTGTAAAGAATGCATATACACCGCTTTCACGGATTGTTGTCCAGACAAGAGGATAAGGGTTATGGTGAACATTGAGGAATACGATAATCGGATTCATAACAAAAGCAACAAGAATATAGGCGCCGATCAGGACAGCCAAAAGTTTTGCATATCCCAACAGGGCATCTACACCGGCAGTACCGACAGAGTCAGCAACAAGTCCCATGATGCCAAGCGGAGCGAAGTGGATGACCCAGGTGACGACCTGAGTGATAGCACGGGCTATATCATCAAGCACAGATTTTGTTGTACCGTTTGCGTAACTTTTGAGTGCAAGACCGGCAATGATCGCCCAGGCCAAGATACCGATGTAATTTGCAGTAAGAAGCGCATTGACCGGATTATCTACAACGGAAAGAATTACATTGTGCAATACTTCAACGATGCCGGAAGGCGGAGCCAGTTTGGCATCGGCTGCCACCTGGAGATGAAGTACGGTCGGAAAAAGGAATGACAATGCCACGCCGACGAGAGAGGCACAGAAGGTTCCGATGACATACAGGATGATGATCGGTTTCATATTTGCGTTCGTCCCTTCTTTTTTTTGTGCCATCGCGTTCATGACAAGGAAAAATACGAGGACGGGAGCAACGCCTTTCAGTGCTTTGACGAAGAGATCGCCAAAAATTTTAACGACAGGGATTACCGTCGGTGTAAAGACGGCAATCAGGATACCGATGACCAAGCCGACAGCAATTTGTTTGATCAATGCGACACTGGACAAAACTTTTTTGATTTTGTTTAGCAAAGTAATTCCCCCTTTAAATTATAATAATTTAAGTATACCTTGCGTTTATATTTCTTTCAAGAAGCATATAAAAATGATTTGTATAAGGCTGTTTAGCATACGTTTTTAGCATAAAAAAGTATTTTCATATAGAATCGATAATTTCCGTAAAATACGAAATATATGGTAAAATACTCAAAGGGTAGAATGATAGGGGGAACGATGGAGACCGTAGGACTGCTTGCCGGAATCGGCATACTTCCGGTGGAATTTATAGAGGCCGCACATATACAGGGATATAAGGTTGTATGCATTGCTGTGATTCCAGGAGTCGAAAAGAAACTAAAAGAAAAAGCTGATGCTTATTATGAAATCAGCGTCTTTAAATTGAATAAGGTCATTAAAACGCTTTTGTCGGAAGGCGTGCAGGAAGTCACAATGCTTGGGAAAGTAACAAAAGAATGGCTGTATAAGGATCATGTGATTCCTGATTTGCGTGCGCTGAAAGTTTTGAATCGATTGAGGAAAAAGAATTTCAAGGATGACACGATTACTTTGGAACTTGTGGAAGAATTGGGGAAAGACGGGATTTCAGTGCTGGATCAAACGAAATATTTAAAGCCTTTAATGCCGGGTCCGCAAATATTTACCAAACGCCGGCCGACAGAAAATGAAATGCTTGATGTAGCATTCGGCTTTAAGGCGGCTAAGGCCATTGGCGGTATGGATCTGGGGCAGACGGTGGTCATCAAAGATCAGGCGGTTATGGCAGTGGAAGCGATTGAAGGGACAGATGCCTGTATTAGACGCGGTGGTATGCTGGCCCGCGGGGGAGCCGTGGTGGTGAAGACGGCAAAACCGGATCAGGATCTGCGTTTTGATGTACCCGCTGTCGGATTGGAAACTTTACATTCTATGATGGAAACCGGATGCAAAGTACTTGCCATTGAGGCGTACCGCACCTTATTTGTGGAAAAAACGTCCGTGCTGAAAGAGGCGGATTGTGCAGGAATTGCTATTCTATCCGTGGAGCAGGAGCATTTATGAAAATTATGATGTCTGCCGGAGAAGCTTCCGGGGATATGCACGCCGCCGCTGTTGCCGCGGAAATTAAAAGAGAATATCCTGATGCTGATATTTTCGGCATGGGCGGAGATAATATGCGTAATGCGGGAGTGCGTATTATTTATGATATTGGTAATCTGGGAATTATCGGAGTGGTAGAAGTCATTCGTCATTTATCACTGTTTTTTAAGTTACGGACATTCCTTAGACATGCTATGATGGAAGAAAAACCGGATGTAGTTGTGTGTGTGGATTATCCGGGGTTCAATATGAAGATTGCCCACGTGGCAAAAGAGCTGGGCATTCCGGTAGTGTACTATATTGCACCGACAATTTGGGCCTGGCACAAGGGACGGGCAAAGAATATTGTTCGTGATGTGGAGCATGTGGCATCTATATTTCCCTTTGAAGCGGAGGCTTATCGAGAAGCTGGAGCCCGGGTGACTTTTGTGGGGCATCCTTTGGCAGATACTGTGAAAGCGTCTATGTCTTATGAAGAGGCAATGATGTTTTTTGGGGGAGACAGAGTAAAAAAAAGAATTCTGCTTATGCCGGGAAGCAGAAAAAATGAAGTGGAAAAACTTCTTCCCGCCATGCTTAAAGCAGCGGATATACTTACTGAAAAATGTGAGTGCCAATTCTTTTTGCCCCGTGCTGGTACGATTTCATCGGAGTTTATTCAAGGTTTTTTAAAAAATGCTTCACCGAGATTGGATATCATTGTGACGGCCGGCCGGATATATGATCTGATGCGGATTTGTACGGCGTGTATCGCTTCGTCTGGAACCGCTACTCTTGAAACAGCGCTGATGGGGCTTCCTACTGTGCTTGTGTATCGATTATCTGCGATTACCTGGTTCCTGGCCAAGCATCTTGTACGGGTGGAGTATGCGGGGCTGCCGAATATACTGCTTCATAAAGAAGTGACGCCTGAACTTTTACAGGATAAAGTTACTGCCGGAAATATAGCGGAAGTCGTGCTGCTGTGGCTGACTGATGAAGTAAAGCGGCAGGAGAATATAAGAGAATTAAAATCTGTACGTGCCGTGCTGGGTGAAGGCGGAGCAGTTCGTCGTACGGCGGAACTTATATTAAGGACAGCAGAGGGGAAATAATGAGTAGTAAAAAAAATAAGATAAATAGTTATAAACGTCTTCTGTCTTACTTGTGGCCATACAAGAAGTTATTAATATTGTCAGTTGTTTTCATGCTTTTTGTAGCATTGTCAAATTTGGTGGTTCCATGGATTATTAAGGACGTGATTGACCAAGTGCTGGAGCAAAAGGACTTGCGAATGCTGTACTTGGTCATTGTAGCTATTTTAGTGACTTTCTTTATCAGGGCGCTCACGACTTTCGGGCATCGATATCTGATGGGGTATATCGGACAGGCGGTTATTATGGATATCCGTAATGTTCTCTACCATCACTTGCAGGTTTTGTCCATTTCCTACTATGATCGCCGCCGTACGGGGGATATCATGAGTAATCTGACTAATGATATTGCTGCGCTGCAAACGGCCATCGTGGTGGATTTTATTTCTCTTGTACAGGAAAGCGCGATTTTTATCGGCTCCTTTGCGTCTATGATTTATCTGCAATGGAAGCTGACCGTGCTTTGTCTCATCATCGTGCCTCTGGTTTCTTATGTGATTAAGTTTTTCGGCAGAAAACTGCATACCAGCGGGAGGGTGGTACAGGAATGCCTTGCTGATGTAACCTCCATGCTGCAGGAGACGATACAAGGCGTTCGTATTGTGAGGAGTTTTAACCGCGGCAGTTATGAGGAAAAACGGTTTGAAAAAATTAATCGTTCCAGCTTCAGCGCAACGGTTCGTTCCATCCGCCAACAGAGTCAGATGACGCCTTTTGTTGAATTTTTAGCGGCCATTGCGGTGTGCGCTATTATCTGGTATGGCGGTGTTTCCGTTATTGACGGGGTGATGACGACCGGGGAACTGATTGCGTTTCTTATTTATGCCATCAATTTGGCGAATCCGACACGGCGCGTGGCGGAAAGTGTTGGGAATATCCAAAAATCACTGGCTGCAGCTGACCGTGTTTTTGCCATCCTTGATGAGCAGCCGGAAGTACAGGATAAGCTGGACGCAAAGCAGCTCATTATTAAGAGAGGCAGAGTAGAGGCAAAGCACGTTTCTTTTTCCTATGAAAAAGAAAATCCAGTTCTCGTAGATTTAAACTTTATCGCGGAGCCGGGACAGACCATTGCTCTTGTCGGTCCATCGGGATCGGGGAAGACCACGGTGGCAAACCTGCTTCCCCGCTTTTATGATGTCAGCGCAGGGGCAATCTGCATTGATGGTATGGATATCCGCGATGTGACTGTCGGCTCTTTAAGGGAAAATATAGGTCTTGTACCTCAAGATACACTTCTCTTTAATACGACAATTAAGGAAAATGTTCTTTATGGAAGACTGGATGCGACGGATGAAGAGGTTTGGGCAGCTATAAAAGCAGCAAATGCGGAAAATTTTATCAGAGAACTTCCTCATGGCATAGATACGAAAGTTGGAGACCGGGGGCTTGTATTGTCCGGCGGGCAGCGGCAGCGTATTGCTATCGCACGGGCAATACTGAAAGATCCGGCCATTTTGATCCTGGATGAGGCTACTTCCGCTTTGGATACAGAAAGCGAGAAAATTGTACAGGATGCTTTGGATAAACTGATGGTAGGACGGACGTCGTTTGTTATCGCCCATCGTTTATCGACGGTTAAAAATGCTGATCAGATATTGGTGCTGAATAAAGGACGGATTGAAGAACAGGGAACACATGAAGAACTTATGGCTATGGGCGGTTTATATCATGAACTGTATACCATGTCGATAAAACAGCCGGAAGGAGAAAAATAACTTGTACTGGTTTTATAATGTCTGTCTGGTTGCTTATTGGTTCTTTCAGGTGCCGGTACTGCTTTACCGTCTTATTTTTGAAGACGGTTTTTATGACAGACTGAAGCAGAGTGCCGGGATTATGCCGACGCCGACTTTGGAACAGATTGCTTATCATAATGCAATCTGGATACATGCGGCGTCGGTGGGTGAAGTTGTCGCGGCCAGTCCTATTGTGAGAGAATTGAAAAAACGCTATCCCAAAGAAATGGTCGTTGTATCCGTCGTTACTGCTACAGGTCACCGAATGGCGCAAAGGATCATGCCCGAGGCGGACGGCCATATATTTTTTCCTTTTGATTTGCCTGTTATCACAGAACGAATTGTGAATATAGTGAATCCTAAAGCAATTATTCTGATTGAAACGGAATTGTGGCCAAATTTTCTTCGACTGGCATGGAGAAAGAATATTCCTGTTATGATGATGAACGGCCGTATCAGTGACCGTTCTATGAAAAGGTATTCCCTGATCCGGCGTTTTACCTCGCGTATGCTTCTCCAAATTAAAAAATTTTGTATGCAGTCGGGCATTGATGCAGAACATATCATTTCTATGGGAGCACTTTCTGATCGGGTGACAATTACAGGAAATACAAAGTATGATGAAACCTATGTGGAAGTTTCGGAAGAAGAGAAACAACAGCTTCGTCATGAATTTCACTTTGATGGAAAAGGGCCTGTGATTGTAGCAGGGAGTACGCATAACGGAGAAGAAGAAATTATTCTTCGTATATTTGGCAAGATTCTGAAAGAGTATCCTGACGCCCGGTTGCTTCTGGCAGTACGTGAGATTACAAGGGCACCGTCTGTCCGCTTTTTGGTGAAGCATTTTGGATACAGTGTTCTCCGCCGCTCTAAGATGGGGACGGAAGAAGATGATGGGAGAGGCCATCAGGTTGTTATTCTTGATACCATTGGTGAATTGGGACGTTTATACAGTCTTGCGGACGTAGTTTTTGTTGGCGGAAGTTTTGTAAAGGTGGGGGGACATAACATATTGGAACCTGCGGCACATGGGAAACCGGTGCTTGTAGGTCCTTATATGTTCAATTTCCGGGAAATATTTGATCTGCTGTCTAAGCGTGGTGTCTGCCGCATGGCACAAAATGAGTCTGAATTAGAAAAAACGCTGCGGGATTTATTGGCTTATCCCGAAAAAATGAAGGCTATGGGGGAAGCGGCGTTGTCTGTGGTGGCGGAGAATCAGGGGGCGACGAAAAGGAATGTAGATACTTTTGCAAAACTTGCTGAAAAGTATAAGATTGATTTGATGGAGAATACTGATGAGTATTGAGTCTTACATACTTGGACTCCAAAAAAATCCGTCGCCGGGAAAAATAGGAAAGATTGTTCTTGGCGGGTTGGAGCTTCTTGCAGGGATTTATGAAAAAGGTGTCGTGAAAAAATATGAGAAGGCTGGGCGAAATGCCCGCCGTATGCCGATAGCTGTTATCAGTGTTGGAAATATTACGGCCGGTGGAACGGGGAAAACACCGTGCATTTTAAAGCTGGCTGAAATGCTTCACAAAAAGGGGCATCATCCGGCCATTCTCTCCCGCGGTTATAAAAGCGGATTGGAAAAAGTCGGAGGAGTTGTATCTGACGGACGATCTTTGCGGATTTCCCAGAAACTGGCGGGAGATGAGCCTTATATGATGGCGTTAAAAATTCCTGATGTCCCTGTTCTTGTGGGACGTAACAGGATCATTTCTGCGGAAAAAGCGATTAAATTGGGGGCGGATATACTGCTTTTAGATGATGGTTTTCAGTACTGGGATATGAAGCGGGATTTGGACATCGTTCTCATAGACTGCACGAATCCTTTCGGGTACGGATATTCCCTGCCCCGCGGACTTCTCCGTGAGCCTATGGAGGCATTACGACGTGCCCATACATTTATCCTCACTAAAAGTGAGCAGACAGATGTGTCTGTGAAAACGGATATAAAGAAGAACCTTTTTCGATTGGCACCGCAGGCGCTTATCCTTGAATCTTTCCATTCGCCGTCATTGCTTGTTCCTTTCAATAAATGGAAAAAAGGAATCAAAGAAGACTGTTTATCCTGCCAGAAAGGGAGAAGGACGTTTATTCTTTCAGGAATAGGAAATCCTGAAGCGTTTAAAGAAACAACATTAGAAGCGGGGCTGAGCCCTGTGGGAAATATGTTTTTTCCGGATCACCATGTATATACATCAGCAGATATGGAATCTGCTGAAATGGCAGCTGCATATAGTGGTGCTGATCTGATCACGGTGACAGAAAAAGATGCGGTAAAGATGCTGAATTTAAGTAAAGCGGAAGACAGTAAAATTCCTCTTTATGTTTTGGAGATAGAAATGAAATTTGCTGAAAATGGAGAAGCACAGCTTCAGGAACAATGGGAGGCCTTTTTATGAAAATTGCCTGTATAATTCCTTCCCGCTATGCATCGACACGTCTGCCGGGAAAACCGCTGAGGATGATTGCGGGAAAAACGTTAGTGCGACGTGTTTACGAAAGAGCGATTTTGGCGATGCTGCCTGATGTGGTCATCGTAGCTACGGATCATAAAGATATTGAAAAAGAAGTCCGGTCTTTTGGTGGAGATGTAGTGATGACTTCTGCTGATCATCCGACCGGGACTGACCGTTTAGCGGAAGTGGCGGAAAGTCTGCCGGATTATGATATCATTGTCAATGTACAGGGAGATGAGCCTTTGATTGATCCCAATGTTATCGATCTTCTTGCGAAGACACTTGTTGAACGGGCGGAACTTGATATGGTGACAGTGGCAACGCCGTTAAAAAATGACGACTACGAAGATCCGTCGGCGGTAAAAGTTGTTGTCAACCAAAAGGGCGAAGCATTATATTTTTCAAGAGCGCTGATTCCCTATCCCCGCCATGATTTTGTGGTTCCCGCATTAAAACATGTAGGAATTTATGCCTATCGGAGAGAGTTTCTTCTGAAATATGCCCACATGAAGCAGACGCCGCTTGAAATGACAGAGTCTTTGGAACAACTGAGGGCGTTGGAAAGCGGGCATAAAATAGGTGTAATTACGGTAGAGACGGAAGATATAGGGATTGACACGGAAGAAGATCTAAAGAAAGTAAACGCATATTTCGAAAGGAGCCAATTATGAAAACAATTCAGGTGGGAAATCTTACTATTGATGGAAGCAGATTATTTTTAATTGCCGGCCCCTGTGTGATTGAAGGCTACGACCGCACATTGATGATTGGCCGTGAAGTGAAAAGAATTTGTGAAAAATTAGGTGTACAATATATTTTTAAAGCATCTTTTGATAAGGCAAATCGTTCTTCTTATCATTCTTTTCGTGGTCCGGGGCTGGAGGAAGGTCTTCGAATTCTAAAGTCTATAAAAAAGGAACTGGATGTGCCGGTGCTTTCCGATGTGCATGATGTGACTCAATTGGAAAAGGCCGCAGAAGTGTTGGATATGCTTCAAATCCCCGCATTTCTCTGCCGCCAGACCGATTTGGTTTACGGGGCGGCGATGACAGGAAAACCGGTAAATGTAAAAAAAGGACAATTCATGGCGCCTGAAGATATGAAAAACGTGCTGAATAAAATGGAAGAAGCTCATAATCCCAATTTGGCCGTCACCGAACGAGGTGTATCTTTCGGTTATCATAATCTTGTAGTAGACATGCGTTCTTTCCCGATGATGAGGAAGTTTGGTTATCCGGTTATCTATGATGCTACCCACAGTGTGCAGCTGCCGGGAGCTATGGGTACGGTAACCGGCGGGCAGCGGGATATGATTCCTTATCTTGCACGTGCGGCGGCAGCAAGCGGAGTGGATGGATTCTTTATGGAAGTTCACGATAATCCGCCGGAAGGTCTGTCTGACTCTACGAATATGCTTTATTTGTCATCTTTGGAGGGGCTGCTGAAAGATTTGATTAAAATCAATGAAATTGTGAAACACGATAAATAAGAAGACATTAACTAATAATAAAGAGAATATAGTATAATAAATTGATACAGAACAAAACCGTTTCTTTTTAGCGTAAGATAAGGCATAGTTGCCTAATGGTGAGCCGCTGCCAGCGGCATGGATTTATCAAGGGAGGAAGCATGTCTTCGATAGAAACAGCGATAAGGGTGCTTCGTGATGAGGCGGATGCCATTTTGAGCCTGATTGATAAACTGGATAATAATTTTGAGTCAGCTGTCGATTTGATTCTTCATGCAAATGGTCGTGTCATACTGACGGGAATGGGAAAGTCTGGGCATATTGCAAAAAAAGTTTCTGCAACTATGGCAAGTACGGGAACACCGTCATTTTTTCTTCATCCTGCGGAAGGTATCCATGGAGATTTGGGAATGGTGACAGCTGAAGATGTGGTTGTAGCTTATTCCAATAGCGGTGAAACCGGTGAAATATTAAACATTCTGCCTTCGCTGAAAAGAATCGGTGCGAAATTGATTGCTGTTGTTGGGAACACCCATTCTACGCTGGCGGAAAATGCAGATATTGTATTGGATGCAGGTGTTTTACAAGAGGCTGATTCCCTCGGATTGGCTCCGACCAGTTCAACGACAGCGGCATTGGCACTTGGCGATGCTTTGGCAGTGGCGCTTATGGAAAAAGAGAATTTTACTGCCGATAAATTTGCGGTATTTCATCCGGGCGGATCTTTGGGAAAACGTCTGCTTATGACTGTTGAAATGGTTATGCACCATGGCAGTGACAATCCCGTAATTAAAGAAACTGCTTCTGTTAAGGATGCGCTTTTTGTGATGACTAAAATGGGGCTTGGTGCGGTATCTGTTGTGGATGGAAAGTTTAAGCTGAAGGGGCTTATGACAGATGGGGATGTCCGTCGTGGGCTGGAAAAAGAAAAAGATTTTCTGATGCTCACCATAAAAGAAGTGATGACACAGAATCCTTTGGTAATAACTGCTGATAAGTTGGCGGCAGAAGCACTCCATAAAATGGAAAAACATGCGCCTCATCCTATCACGGTGCTTCCTGTAGTGGATAAGGATGGAAAATCTATAGGTATGGTGCATGTCACAGATTTGTTGAGACAAGGTGTGGTCTGATGAGAGGTTCGCGAAGTATAAAGGCATTCTTTTTTGACGTAGATGGAACCTTGACTTCCGGTACATTGATTTTAGGGACGGAAGGCGAAGCTTATAAAATCTTCCACGCCCAGGATGGAATGGCCTTGGGGCTGGCACATCGTATGGGATATATTACCGGTTTTATTACCGGGCGTACTTCGGATATTGTCCGTGTGCGGGCGGAGGAATTAAAAGTAGATGTGCTCCTTATGGGGGTGAAAAATAAGGTACAGGCCGTGGCAGCGGCATTGGAAAAGTATCGTTTGTGTTGGGAAGAAGTCGCTTTCATGGGAGATGATTTAAATGATCTGCCTCTTTTTGATAAAGTTGGAATAGCAGGCAGTCCATCAAATGGAGCTCCTGAAAACTTAAAAAAGGCGGAATTTGTTTCCCGCCGTGCCGGGGGAAGTGGAGCAGCGAGAGAGTTTATTGAGGAAATACTCAAGGAACAGGGACGGTGGGATGAGGCGGTTGCGTCATTTTATTCGGAAATGCAAGAGGCACCTGCCCGGCAATAGTTATATAATTTAGGAAACTGATTTTTGAGGAAGAGAAGACATGCTTTCTAATGTAAAATATCGTTTGCTTAAGATGGTCAGCAGCATACTTTGCAGAATGCCCTATAAAAATATTTTAGCTATAGGTTCTTTTCTGGGGCCGGCAATTATGAATCGGATACCGAAACAACGTAATCGTGGAATTGAGCAGATTATGACAGGTCTGTTATGTGAAAGAGAAGATGCGGAGCGGCTGTTGAATAAAGTGTATCAACGTGTAGGAATGTCGGCGATGGAAATGCTGTATATGCCGCGGCTGTGCCGAGAGAAACTTCATATAGATGAATATGTTTCTATTGATCATCCGGAGTATCTGGAGGCTGCATATGCAGAGGGGAAAGGGATTGTGGGGCTTACTGCCCACGTAGGAAACTGGGAATGGCTTGGAGCCGGTCTTGCCCTGCATGGATATGATACGTCCGCTATTGGCAAAAAACAGAAAGATGATGCTCTGATGAGGATTATTAATGAATATCGGGCGGAATCAGGCGAACATATTTATCTGACCGGAACAGGCGGCTATGAAATGATTGCAGCGGCCCGTTCCATGAAAAAGAACCATATTCTCGGATTTTTATCTGATAAAGATGGAGATAGAGTGGGGATACCGGTTCGTTTCATGAATCGGATTTTCTCCTTTCCCCAGGGGCCCGTGGTTTTTGCCAAGAAGTTCAAAGCTCCGGTACTTCCTATCTTTGTAGTTAGGAATGAAGACTGCATAGGGAATACCATTTGTGTAGGAAAGCATTTTTATTATGAAGAAACCGGAGATAAAAAACATGACTTGCTGGTGAACGCACAAAAAATGGCTACCATTATGGAAGAGTTTATTAAAGCACATCCTGCCGATTGGATGTGGTTCCAGCATCTTTTTTGGACGGAACCATGGAGTATTGAGATGTATTGCCGGATGACAGATGAAGAAAAAAAGGAAATTATCCACGGAGTACCTTTTGCGGAAAGAGCGGAGGGAGGCAGTACATGAAAAAACATAAAAAATCTATTATTGGTGTAGTACTCATGGTCTTGATCACCTTAGGAGTGTACATACTTTTTAAAGGAGACGGTAATTCTGTTTTTACTGGTGATGATACGACACAGGCAGTGGAGTTCAATGATATTAACCTGAATGAAGAAAAAGACGGTAAAGTGATATGGAATCTGAAGGCGCGTCATGTTAAGATGAAGAGTGACAGAAATACGGCTTATCTTACGGATATAGAAGGCTTTTTTGCAGAAGATGGGAATGAATTGTCTATCAAAGCAAAGAAGGGAATCATAAAAAGAGCGGAGCAAACAGTAAATCTTGAGGGAGATATTGAGGGAAAGACGAAAGACGGCCTTATTCTTTATGCCAAAAACCTGACTTATGATGGGAAGAAGCAGGTTTTATCCACAGATTGCTCGTTTACCGCGGAAAAGGATGGGCGAATATTAACAGCAGATTCATTTACGGCCGATCGTGTACTTGAAAAAATTGTAGCAAAAGGACATGCTAAGCTTGCTGATAAGGAGGCAAATAAGTGAGGAAAATATATGGGTTCCTGGCAGTATTTTTAATTGCAGCAGGCGGTACGGCATGGGCAGATGATATCACCGCCGATGTATTGACTTATGATGGAAAAGCTAAAACAGTCACTGCGACAGGGAATGTGGTTATTCATGCTAATGAGGGCGCTGTAGTTACCGGTAAAAAAGGCCAGTATTATTTTGAAAACCGCAGCGCATGGCTTGATGGAGGTGTTGAGTACCAAAAAGACCAGACTGTTATGACCGCGGAAAAAATGTATTTATATGAAGATAAAACAACTCGCGGTGTAGGTGGAGTCTATATTCATGATGAAGCGGAAAAGCGCACGATGAAAGGAGACGATATCATGTATAATCCGGAAACCGGATTCGGCAAAATTCAGGGGAATGGTTACCTGGAATCTGTTGATGGTATTATCGAGGCGCCTTTGATCGAAGGAAATATGAAACAGGTAAAGATAGAAGCAACCGGTGGAGTACACCTTTCCAGTACTATACATCAAATGAATGGATACGGGGACAAAGCTGTTTATACAAGAAGTGGACAGGAAGGGATCGATGGTAAACTGATATTGACAGGAAATGCCCATGTTGTGCAAAATGGGAATTCTTTTGACGGACCTGAGCTGATTATGCGGGATGCAGAGAAAATTGTAGAGACTTCCGGAAGAAGCACAATCACAATTACAAACACTGCAGGCGCATCAAGTATGGCTGCCGGAAACCAAGCTGCTGAAACAGGCAGCACAGAACGCGTGACAGAAGAAACTCCTATCGCAGGAAGACCATCCTATGCCGACGAACCGGCACAAAGTTCTTTTTTTGATAAGGATCACAAATGAAAATAGAAACACATCATTTAATCAAACGCTACGGAGAACGTACCGTAGTTAATGATGTAAATGTAGAAGTTGAACAGGGAACAGTTGTAGGTCTGCTCGGGCCTAACGGTGCGGGAAAAACCACAACTTTTTATATGATTGTCGGCATTATCCGGCCTGATGAAGGGGATGTGACTGCTGATGGGAAATCTTTGGATCATATGCCTATTCATGAACGGCATCAGTTCGGTATCAGCTATTTGCCCCAAGAAGCTTCCATATTTCGCAAAATGACAGTATGGGAAAATATGATGTCTTTACTGGAAACAAGAACAGAATTAAGCCCTGCAGAGAGAAAAGAAAAGGCGGAAGGGCTTCTGGAGGAGTTTCACATTACTCATGTAAAGGATACAAGGGGAGATGCCCTTTCAGGCGGCGAACGGAGGCGGGCAGAAATTGCCAGATCTTTGACCATGGGGCCGTCCTTTATATTGCTGGATGAACCTTTTGCCGGTGTAGACCCTCTTGCTGTCGAAGATATACAAAGCGTTGTCATGCATCTTAAAACAAGAGGTATCGGTATTTTAATTACAGATCATAATGTTCGTGAAACTCTTCGGATTGTGGATAATGCGTATATCCTTTCAGAAGGGAAAATTCTGCTTAATGGAAAATCCGGTGATATTGCTGCAGATCCTGTGGCGAGAAAATTCTACCTGGGAGAAAATTTCAGCCTATGATTTATTTGATTAAAGGAGTGGGATTCTGATGCGTATACTTGATAAATATATCCTTAAGGAATTCCTGGGACCTTTTTTGTTTGGTGTTGCCGCATTTACTGCTATATTTCTCGGGGCGGATACACTGCTGAAAATTGCGGACTATGTTACAAAATATGGTGCATCTTCTACCGCGGCACTGAAAATATTTATATTGGCACTGCCCCGGATTATTGTTTATACGTTTCCTATGGCGGTCTTATTGGGGGCGTTAATGGCGACATCCCGGCTATCCGGTTCCAGCGAATTGATTGTTATGCGGACATCCGGACAGAGCTTTAGCCGATTGGTCATGCCTATTTTTATCCTTACTTTTTTAATTAGTTTATGTGCGGTGGCTTTTAATGAGTATGTGGTGCCATGGACGAATCGGAAATATGAACAGGTTATCAATATTGAAATTAAACGTAATTTGAATCCGGGGGTTACGGATCATGTTATTCTTCGTGATGTACAAAATGGAAAAATTGCCCATTTGCTTTATGCGAGGAGATACAATCCTGAAAATAAAAAATTGGAAAATATAACGATTCAGGAATTCCAAAATGAAGCTGTTATCCGCGTGGAAAATGCGCCAAATGCCGTTTGGAAAGATGGTAAATGGTTTATGGAAAACGGTACTATTTATGATCTTGGTGAAGATGGAATTAGCCGCACGATGCGTTTTAAGAATCAATTTATTCCTTATGGGCAGTCACCGGAAACGATACAAAAAGAGCATAAAGATTATGATGAGATGACCATTCGGGAGCTCTTTACAGCAAGAAAAGCTTATGAGGCTGCTCATGAAGATGCGACTGCCATTGTTATGGAAATTCATCGCCGTTTTTCACTTCCTTTTGCGAGTTTTGTCTTTGGTCTCGTAGGAGCGCCTCTCGGCGTGCAGCGCGAACGATCATCATCATCAATCGGATTTGGACTTTCAGTAGTTATTATTTTTGTATATTATGCCGTAATGACATTTCTTGAAGCGCTTGGAAAAGGGCATGTAATTTCTGCGGTGGCAGCAGTATGGCTCCCAAACCTGATCGCTCTTATTTGTGCAGTGTACTTGATTAAGCGGGTTAATCAGTAATTATATTGTGCGTTCTCTCTTTTTAATTTCTTCGCTGTGGTATTTTAACTGAAGGAGGTCAGTATGTTTATTGGCATTGCTATGTTTTTCGTCCTTATGCTGATGGGCGGACTCATTGCATTTCTTGGCGATAAAATTGGATCCAAGGTGGGGAAAAAGAGAATGACGCTCTTTGGACTGCGGCCAAAATATACTTCCATTATCGTTACGATTATTTCAGGTGTCCTTATTTCATTCCTGACAGTTGCTGTGCTTGCCGTAGTAAATGAAAATGTACGCGTAGCGCTTTTTGGCTTGAGCAAATTACAGGCACAGATGGCAAACCTTAATCAGGAGATCATCGTAAAAAATAAAGAACTTGATGAAGGTAAAAAGCAGCTTGAGGCAAGGAATAAAGAGTATGAAGGGGTAACAAAAAAATCGGAAAAGACAGTAAAAGAATTGGAACGGGTGGAAAGCCAGCGTGCTTACGTGCAGAGTGAACTATTTTCTGTACAAAATGCTTACCAGGAAGCGCAGGCAGGTATCCGGCAGTCTGCAGAAGAAATAGAACAGTTGGAAAAAACAAAAGAAGAACTTTCCGGTAATATTACAAAACTGAACAGCGAGAAGGAAGCGCTTCTTGGGAATATTGCGGCTATCCGTGAAGGCACTGTCGTTTTTCGTGCAGGACAGGTGCTTACTGATGCGGTTGTTGATGAGAATATGTCCAAAGAACAATCTGAGCAGGTACTTGGGAGTATTTTGAATGATATCAATAATTTGCTGAAAGAACGAATGAATGTCAGTGACAAAGATGTCTACCTTGTACGTATGCCGAAGATTGCATTTGACAAAGCCGTTGATCAAGTGGCAGGTGCAAGCAATAAGAAGCTTGTTCGTGTTGTTGCTGCGGGAAACCTGATTTTGGGGGAGCCGGCAATTGTGGAATTTGATGTTCATGATAATAATCTGGTTTTTCATGCGAATGAAACCATCATGACAGCGAAGATGCTCGATTATAAAGGTCTTAAACGGCCGGATGCCCAGGTTCTGAGTATGCTGAATGAATTGAACCATTTAGCAAAGGATAAAGGGATACTGCCGGATCCGATTACAGGAAAGGTGGGACAGCTGGAAGGGCAGGAACTGCTTTCGGTGATTGAAAAAGTAAAAGGATATAACAGCAAATGTGTTCTCGTTATAAAAGCGAAAAAAGATATCTATTCGGATGGGCCGCTTTTAATTGATATTGAAGTAGAAAGAGATATTTCATGATACTTGCTCTTGATCCTGGTTCAGTAAAAACCGGTGTGGCTGTTGTCTATAAAAATGGGAGTCTCGCAAGGAAAAAGGTTATCCAAACAGAAGATTTTGAGAAAGAAGTCCAGGGGGTTCTTGACGCATACGACATCGGTGTCATTGTGATGGGAAACGGCACTCATCATAAAGAGATGCAGCAGCGGACGGTGATGCTCTTGAAAGAGCGTGAAAAGAATGTAAAAATAGAATTAGTGGATGAAAAATATACAACGGAAATGGGGGAAACATGGTATAAAAGAGAACATCCTGTGACCGGCTGGCGGCGTTTGATCCCGGACGGATTCCGCCGTATTCCTGTTCCTGTAGATGATTATGTGGCATGGATCATCGCTTGTATTTACTTGGGGATTGTCCGTGCAGAAGATGTGGGGCATAAAAAGGTGTGATGAAATACATTTTTATTGACATACAAGATTATATGTAATATACTCTTGTAGTATTGCGGGGTATGGCGCAGTTGGTAGCGCACCTGCTTTGGGAGCAGGGGGTCGCCAGTTCGAGTCCGGCTGCCCCGACCAGCATGGCTCAGTAGCTCAGTTGGATAGAGCAACCGCCTTCTAAGCGGTAGGTCGTGGGTTCGAATCCCCCCTGGGTCACCATTTGATTTAGATACGAACTCTCCACCTTCACAGGATTCTGTAAGATGGGGAGTTCGTTCTTATAATTGAACTGAATTTCAATGTAATTTTCATGCACTATTACACAGCGGACGAGAGACGAGAGCAATATGCTCTTGTACTTGTCCGCTGTTTTTAATTTCTGGGAAATAGAGTAGAAGAAAAATTCAATGTGCTGCTCTGTCAAATGTATGCTTCCTTCCAGTAATTTCTGTCGAGAAACCTCGTCTTTTAACCCCTGAAGGCGGTTTTCATAATTTTTAATATGATTTGTCATGGTCTCAGAAATAAGGCCGTTCTCGACCGCCTGAATGCAATTTTTGAGCTTTTTATTAATGTCTGCTATCTGGTTTTGAAGAGATTGGATTTCCAGTGATTCTTTTTTGTCCTTCTGCATCTTCATGGCCTGTTTTGCGATAGCTTTGATGGCTTCCGGTTTAGAAAGTATCTGTGTCGTGATTTTACATATGAGATTTTCCAGAGCATCCTGCCGGATATTTTTGGACGGACATTTCTTTTTCAGATGAGAGGTGCAGGCATAATAGTAGTACAGTACGCCTTGCTTTGAGGTACCGGATACTCCGACCATCTTACTGCTGCATCGGCCACAAAATAGTTTTCCGGTAAGGTGGAAATCTTTACTACATGAGCGGATATGATTCTTTTTTCTGAATTGCATGTGTTTCTGGACAGCTTCAAAAGTCATCTTGTCAATGATAACGGGAATAGCATTTTCTTTCCGAATATCCCGCCAGATGAATGTACCGGTATATCTCTCATTTTTTAGAATAACCCGCAGCGTATTATAGGAGAATGGCCTGCCGGCTGAATTGGTGTAATGGTGTTTATTCAGCTCGTCAATGATATATTTCTGATTATGTCCCTCCAATGCCAGCTGATAGATCTGCCGGACAATGGCCGCTTTGGGTTCATCAATGACAAGATGATGTTTCTCATCCAATTTATAACCTAAAGGGACGATACCGCCCGCCCATTTTCCTTCCAGGGCGTTTTCCGTCATGCCGCGCGTGACGTTTTCAGCCAGTTCTGCAGAGTAGTATTCTGCCATTCCTTCAATTAAAGATTCTAATAGGATCCCAGATGGATCATCTGCTATATTTTCCATGGCAGATACGACACGAACTCCATATTGCTTGAGTTTGTGCTTATATCTTGCACTATCATAACGATTTCTAGCAAAGCGATTGAGTTTATATACCAGGACAATATCGAAGGACATTGTGGCCGCATCGCGAATCATCATCTGAAACTCTGGCCGCTGATCAGAGCGTCCGGTCATGGCTCTGTCTGCGTAAGTATGAACAATGGTGATGTTATTCCGGCGGGCGTAGTCTTCACATACCCGCAGTTGCCCTTCAATGGATTCCTCTCGCTGTCGATCGGATGAATACCGGGCATATATTACAGCTTTTACTGATGGTTTATCTGTTTTTATCATAAAAATAATACCTCCTCATATACTAATGGGAGGCAAACATGATATAATACAAACATAATCAGCCTCCGAAGTGGTGGATTATAACCGCAACCTGGTACTGGTAATACCGGTTGCATTCCCCTGTCATATTTTGCGATATGGCAGGGGCTTTTTATTTTATATTTACTGGATCTTATTAAATAGATCCAGCCAAATCTTCATGAATTGGGGTTCTTCCTGAAGATTGGATAGTTTCTTTTTAGCAAGTTTTGCTATCTCTACTTTATATCCTGTGGGCAAAGAAATGTTATGAGTTTGAGCACATTCTTCAATTTGGGGGATTATAGGTTTTTCAGATTGGTAAATGCCTTCGAAGTCAAAATCATCGATATCACGGAATATTCTATCAATTGCTTTATTCAAGTATTGAATAGGGATAATATCCTCAACTTCAGCCATTTCTTTGTTGATAAAATCACCGATAGAAAGTATTTTTTGAGGTTCTTCACGATACAGTTCTTTTAATAATTTACTCTTAAAAGAATTACCGCTATTGTCAGAGTCTAATATTACGAAAGGTAATTCACTATTAGAGGAGATAATACTTGTTATCGCAGATACACCTTTTACGCCTCCAGCAGGCATAAATACAAATTCTTTTCTTGGATGCCATTTACCGGTAGAAATCAGATAGTTTTTAATGGCATAGAAATAATATTGGTCTGAAGGGCCTTCCACAATAATGGGAGTACATCCTTGCAAAAGGATATCAGAAATACTGAGTCCTAGAGCCGCATAAACCGCATATATTGAGGTGTCTTTTTTCGGATTTGTATTGGCGCGCAGGTTATTTGACAAGACTGTATGTCCATCTGAATCAACGTAGGCAAGTTTTACATCATCAATATTGTCAGTATCTACCAGAAATGGTGAATGAGTGGTATGAATAATCTGGTTTTTCTTGGACAAGCTTTTAAAAAAATTTAACAAATCTTTTTGTGCTAGTGGATGAAGGGATAATCCCGCTTCATCTAAAAGAAGTATGGAATTCTTCAATGCGTTCTGTGTTTCTACCAGGAAAATCAGGTAAAAACTAAGAAACCACTGTAATCCTGTACTTCTTGACTCAAGCGCGATCTTTTCCGGACGGATATTATCAGATACCCAAATCTTGAAAAACTTCCCGTCAGCTCGTAAGTCGAAAATATAGTTACCCTGCTTCCACCATTGTCGGAATTCTTGGGTTAGTTTTGCGGATGCGGAGTTCAAAAGAACGGTACGTTCCTCTTTCTTTTTAGCTAATTCGTCTATTTGCTGTTCATTCAGATATTGGTCATCGGTGCCTAATTCAAGAATCTCTTGTGGATCCAAATTGATGAATTCAAATAGCACACGAAGCGTTCTTGCTTTAGCTGCAGCTACACCCGTGATATCACTTCTGTTAAGGTTATCAATAACGTGTGGAAGATAAATTTCTGAATCTAAATTTCCATAGTTTGAGTAATATACAAAAGATGGTAAGTGCTTGTAAATAAGATCCCATATTTTATCATCATCAATATTAATGGGAGGAATGCTTAACTTATATGAAGCCTCTTCCAGTCTTGCTGATACTTCTTGAACAAGTGGGAATATTGTGGATTCAGCGCTAGGCGTTTCTTTAATACAAAATATTTCCTTCAAATTATTTATATCATTAGAGTTTAAACTAGCGTTCTGGGTTAACTGTCTTAATATTAAATCTAGAGCATTGATAATGGACGTCTTGTACACAGATTCTTTCTTGGTAGAAATACTAATTCCACTAATATCTGTTCTTTTCTTATTGACGAATTGAAGAATGTCCTCAGATGGTAGTTCTGTAATCTTTCTTTCGTTAGGAAAGTGATAAGCATAACTCCCGTCATAATACCGCTCCAAATAAAGTTCGCCCAATTCATCTTTGTCATGTTTTGTGATCTCCGAAAGGGCATTGGTCAATTCCGTATCTTCTTCAATTTGAAAATATGCTTGGATAAACGGTTTATCAGCACAATTATCTTTCCATTCGGAATATTTGTTACGTGGAAGATCATCTAAAAGATTAATTTCACCATCTCTTGCTGGATTCAGTTTCCATAAAGCAAGCAGGGCGTTTGATTTTCCTGCCTCATTAACGCCAATGATATTCGTTACATTTTCACAATCAATCCATGTGCTGTCAATGATAGAACGAAAATTTAACACTCTGAATTTTGTTAATTTCATTGGGCTACTCCTCTTCATAAAAAAGTAAAATTATGCTAGAATTAAAACGTCAAGCAATCAATTTGGGGCATGTCATATTGGATGAAGTATTAGCTAATCTTTCGCGAAGATGGTTAAGAGAATGAACCAATATGCCGGATTGATTGCTTTTCCCGTTATTTCACTAATAGTGGGCTTTTTTTATGTTTGTTTCAGTTGTATAAACTGATGTGGCACTCCCCGGCAATTGGCCAGGGTGTAAATAGATGTTCCTGGATGCTCTGCCAGATACCCGTCATTTAACAGTAGTTCTACAGCAAACATGTTTGCCAGTCTCTCCACCCGGTCAGCATTGATATTCATGGTGTAGGTCTTAAGCCACTGGGTATTGTCATTGGGGGTGCAAAGCGCATGGCCAAGTTCGTGCGCACAGACAAACGGCAGCATGGATTCCGGTGTTCGTCTGTCATCAATGATAATAAATTTTGAACGTTTATATTTGAGATAGTTGCCAAATTTACCGCCCAGGTCCGCATACATGATGCGGATATTTTTATATGAAGCAAGCCGGAATGGATCGTCTGTTTTGTACCGACGGATTAGAGTGACAACTTTTCGCTGCACATCCATAGGTTTCAGTCCTTCCGGTATTTCTTAGGGGTATATTTTTTCTTTGCAATCTTTTTTGCTACCATCATGGCAGCCTTGATAGTGGCTTTGAATGCTTCCATATCTTCTATATCACCATCGCCCTCATAGGCAGCAGAAGAAACAGAATTCATCATGTCCTCTAGGTCGGATTCTATTTCACGTTCATCATGGAGATTTAGCTCCGGATTTGGTTGTTGCTTTTTCAGCTTTTCATTTGTTGCGATTAATTTATCGATCATTGCACGTTGTGACTTAATAATGCTTTCTAGTTTTAATTCCTCAATAAAGGCAGATAACTCTGGGAGTGTGCGAATAAAATCTGGAATAGGATGGCCTTCCGCTTCTGATTCTTTTTTTATACGATTGAACCATTCTTTTTGTTGTTCTTGCGTTAGAATCATTCCATGTTTCGATGATGTTTTCCCTCTCAGATAGTCTGCGCTGACATTGAAGAAGTCAGCAAATTTGTCTATTGTTTTGTATTTTGGTGTGCGTTTTCCTAGCTCATACATGGCTAATGCGCTTCTTCCAATATTAAGTCTGTCGGCTAATTCTGCTTGTGTCAATTTTTTCTCTAGGCGTAATTTCTTTAGCCTATCTGCAAATGTAGGCATGGCATCTCCTCCTTTTTACTTATCATATCACAATAAGTGACGTCACGGAAGGTGAAAAAAGATATTGACACAAAAAGTGAAGAATGCTATACTTTGTTTAGTCACAAAATGTGACAAAACAAAGTAGGGTGAGAAGGAGATGCTAACAAGTAAGCAGGTTGGAGAGCGGCTAAGAGAACTGAGAAAGAAGAAAAAGGAAACTATCGTTGCTGTTGCGACTGTGATTGGGGTTGCTCCGTCGACTTTAACGGCTTACGAATTGGGAAGCCGTACTCCTAGAGATGGTATTAAAGAAAAAATTGCTAATTATTACGGCAAAAGTGTCGGAGCAATTTTTTTTAAATAATTTTGTCACATTTTGTGACTAGACGAAAAACTTTAGGAGAGACAGAAATGGAGAACTTCAAAAGACTTGAACCGTTAAAAAGTGTGAAAGGAGGTGTGAATGATGGAAAAGAAAAAGTTCGTATTTTCAACAGACGTAGTTTTTAAAGTTAAAAGAGTTTCTGTCATAGAGGTGGATAGTGTTGAGGGCACCGGTACAGAATCTGATCCAATAAGGCATGTCGCTAGTTTCTGGACGGATAGTGGCCGGCTCATCGGAACGTGGACAATCAGGTCGAATGATGATCAGCTATGAACTTCATATCTATATAGATTATAGCAGGGAAGCTGGGCGTAAAAAAAGGAGGTAAGCGGCATGTATACGTTGATGTGGTACATCAAAGAATACGTTTATAGTCATTCGGAAGAATACCAGCAGTGGATGAAGGAGAAAGGGGGTGAGGGAAATGAATGATTTAAAGATTTTCAATAATCCGGAGTTTGGAGATATCCGGACTATCACGATTAACAATGAACCGTATTTTGTGGGGAAAGATGTAGCAGAAATTCTTGGATACTCAAAGGCAAGAAATGCCATTGCCACACATGTTGACATGGAGGATAAAAAGGACGCCCCGATTCAGGGCTCCCTTGGCGGAACTCAAGTAATGACCATCATCAATGAATCTGGGCTATACAGCCTCATCCTCAGTTCGAAGCTGTCAACAGCCAAGCGATTCAAACGCTGGGTGACCAATGATGTGCTCCCTGCTATCCGTAAGCATGGTGCATACATGACAGAAGAGACGATTGAAAAAGCAATTACTTCTCCCGATTTTCTGATAAAATTAGCGACCAATCTCAAGGAAGAGAAAGAAAAGAGACTGGCAGCAGAACGGCAGATTGAAGCAGATCGTCCGAAAGTCACTTTTGCTAATGCCGTGAATGTATCCAAAGACGGAATGCTGATTGGTATGCTTGCAAAGCTGCTTCATCAAAATGGTGTGGATATTGGTCAGAAACGACTCTTCCAGTGGATGCGGGATAATGGGTACCTGATGAAAAGCGGTGCCGACAGGAACATGCCGACACAAAAAGCGAGAGAGTTAGGCCTATTCAAAGTCAAAGAACGTGCCATTGATAATCCGGATGGATCCGTACGACTGACCCGTACAACGCTTGTAACCGGGAAAGGGCAGGAATATTTCATTAATAAATTTCTGAATGCGAGGTGAATAAGATGATTCGAAAGAAACGACATTACAGATGGGGCAGAATCGGACTACTGATAGCAACTGCCGTACTGGGAACGGTCAGCATCTCGTCTTGCAGGGATATTCTCTTTAGCGAACCGAAGTACATTGAATACCACACAGTTGTCAATGAAGGGGAAACCGTCTGGGATATTTGTTCCAGGATTAACAATGACCGGGAAGATGTGAGAAGTGTGATTTATCGAACAATGAAAGCAAATCATATTTCTGATGCCGGGAATCTGCATCCGGGACAGTTGATTGTAGTCAGAGTAAAAGAGGTAAGGAAATGACAGAACATGAATATGAAAAGAGTGTCGAAAAAGCAATAAAGCTAGCAAGTGATTACCCCAAAAAAGACGTCGAGGTTCGTGCCGCCAAGGCACGGATGGAAGACTTGTTTAAAAGAGCAATCGAAAACGCTTATTACTTCGGGTATATGCAAGCGATTGAAGATATAGAAAAGCCGACTGATGTTTGCAGCATCAATCGGCAGGCGGAAAATATGGGTAAATTTCCACCTCTATTGTAACAAAAACAGGAGGATTACACAAATGGCATATACAAATTGTGACTTGATTTTATCGGTAAAAGACGCGGACGACCGCGACGAATGGCTAAAAGTAAGAAACATGGGAATTGGCGGCAGCGACGCCTCAACGATCATGGGGCTGAATTCGTACAAGTCACCATATCAGCTATGGCTTGAGAAAATCGGCGAGGCGGCACCCGAAGATTTAACGGGAAATCCCTTTGTGTACTGGGGTCAGAAAAACGAAGCGAATATTGCCGACTGGTTTAACGAAGAAACCGGGAAAAAGGTACAGCGTCTCGGTACTCTTCGCAATAAAGATTATCCGTTCATGATTGCTAATGTAGACAGAACGGTTATCGGCGAAAATGCAGGGCTTGAAATCAAGACCGCCGGCGTTTCTCAGTATAAAAAATGGAAAGGCGATGAAATTCCCGACGCTTATTACTGCCAATGTTTACATTATATGGCGGTCACTGGCGCCGACTACTGGTACATCGCGGTTCTCTTGGGCGGAAACGAAGCACGCTGGAAAAAAATCGAAAGGAATGAGGACGATATCAAAATTCTCATTGAAAAAGAAAGAGAATTCTGGAATCTGGTAGAAACAAAAACACCGCCTCCGGTAGACGGATCTAAATCCTGCGCTGCGGCTTTAGGGATTTATTTCAAAGAAGACAAAGGATCCGAAATGGTGCTTCCGGATGAAGCGCTGCCGCTGATTGAAAGTGTGAAGCTGGATAAACAAACCATCAACAAGCTGAAAGAAAATATCCAACTGAAAGAAAATCAGCTGGCAGAAATCATGGGGAATTATGAAACAGGACGTATCGGAGATTACAAGGTGACATTCAAAACAAGTACGCCGAGGGAATCCATTTCAATATCCAAAGTGAAAAAGGCGGATCCCGGAAGTTATGAAGCATTGAAAGCAATGGGACTTGTCACACTAAGCAAAGCAAGCCGCACATTGAGGGTCTGGTAATGAATAAAGACGAGTTTAACTCCCTGCAAATAGGTACGAGGGTAAAGGTCATGAGAGGCCTTTCCACCCCGTCTATCCGCGGAATTTTAGCAGACAAGATCAACGAATCGGCATTGATTAGAACCGGTCACACCCCATCGGGGAAGCCGATTCTCCGATGGGAACATTATATGAGTTTGAAAGTGGAGGATAAAAAATGAGAATTAAAGAGATACTTTCGCAGAACAGAAGAGATTTCAGCGCATTATTTATCTGTCCGTTTTGCAGGCATGAAGAGAAAAAACCGGGGTACGATGACGCTAATTTTCATCTGAATGTGATTCCAAAAATGAAATGTAAAAAATGCGGAAAAACAGAGCAGGACGGAGCAAATTATCGTCCGTTGAGTACAAAATATCCGGAAGGTTTTCAAGTTTAAGGCAGGAGGCAAAAAATGAACACAAAAGGCGGTTTAGCAAAAAGAAACACGGCAGTTGCAGAGCAGAAGAAAGACGGGTCTTTGCAGGGGCTAATCCGGGCAATGGAACCGGAGATTAAGAAAGCGTTACCAGCGGTGATTACGTTTGAACGGTTTGTACGAATGGTCTTTACAGCGATTTCAAGCAATCCACAGCTGGGGGAATGCAGGCGGCATAGTTTTCTGGGCGCAATGATGCAGGCGGCACAGCTCGGGCTTGAACCGAACACGCCAATCGGGCAGGCATACTTAATTCCGTACAGAAACAAAGGGAAGTTAGAATGCCAATTCCAAATCGGATATAAGGGCGGTATTGATTTAGCATACCGAAGCGGTGAAATCAAAGATATTCAGGCTCACGAGGTATGCGAGAATGATACCTTTGAGTACGAATTCGGTCTGGAACCCAAACTGAAACACATTCCGGCTACACACGACCGGGGAAACGTGATTATGTATTATGCCGTATTCCACATGGTAAACGGTGGTTACGGATTCGAGGTCATGAGCAGGGAGGATGTCATCAATCACGCTAAAAAGACAAGCCAGTCTTTTAACAGCCCCTATTCTCCTTGGTCTAAATATTTTGACGAAATGGCAAAGAAAACGGTCATTAAGAAGATGCTGAAATATGCGCCGATAAAAACGGACTTTGTCCGGGCCCTGGCGGCAGATGAGACAATTAAATCTAATATCTCGGAGAACATGGCAGACCTCCCGGATGAAACGGTGACGATTGACGCGGAAGCACAAACGCCGCAGGACGAGGAAATCTCGTTTGACCCGATACCGCCGACGGTAGACCCGGAAACCGGGGAAATTATCCCAGCTGATAAATCAGCAGATGAAAAAATTTTAAATGAATAATGGAGGCTGAAATCATGAATCGGAAAAAATCAATTATCATCACCAAAGTAAAGATAGCCAAAGGAAAAATCAAAATTAATTACGATAAATCTCGTGAGGGCTTTTCTGAATCCTTCTACATGGAATCAGGAGAAAAAGCTGCCCCCGAATTCTATGATGCTTTTCAGACTTTATCCGCTCATGTAGCGGCTATCATGTGCTTTATTGGCGATGTGATGAAAGATCGTATTGTTCCGAATGAAGTTACATTCTCTTATGACGATTTAGGTCTTATGACTGCCAAGATAGGATTCAATCTCTATATCCAGGTGACAGATGAATATGTATCGATTAGCACACCTGCGCGGAAGGAAGCATTAAAAGCTACGGATGATAATGATCCTAAATTTCTTGCAGACTCAACATTGAACGCTCTGCAGGATGTCATTGACGAAGCTGAAAAATATATTGATGGTGAACGTGCACAGGGTGATTTATTTAAAGATGCAGGATAATCCTTCCTGGATTGAATTAGGGACAGTACCGGCGGAAACAAATACGAGCCGCCGGTACGTCCTCATCTATGGTTGAAAGGAGGGAGACAATGGCCGATAAAAGAATGATGAGTAAGTCTGTCATTGATACAGATGTATTTCTTGATATGCCGACAAGTACTCAATGCCTGTATTTTCAACTGTTGCTGCGTGCGGATGATGACGGATTCTTGAAAAATGCGAAAACCATTATGAGGACTGTGGGCGCATCACAGGACGATATGAAGTTATTGATAGCGAAACAATATCTTATCCTTTTTGATAGCGGAACAATCGTGATTAAACATTGGAGAATTCATAACTACATCAAAAAAGACCGATATAAACCTACAGATTGTGAAGAAACACGTCTGATTGATGTCAATGATAAAGGCGAATATATCTTGCTGGAACCAACCTGTATCCAAAATGGAACCACTGCGGAACCAACCTGTATCCAGTCTGGAACCGTACTGGAACCAAGTCGGAACCAAGTCGGCTCCAAAATGGAACCTCAGGTTAGAGATAGAGTTAGGTAAGAGTAAGGGTAGCGTAAATAAAAAAATAAAAAAAGAAAGCGCGCTCCCTGCGGAAGTGAAAAGACGAAAACTCTTCACTTCTTATCAAGAGAAAATCAAACCCATCAGTGGCAGTGTGGAAGGTGATAGGCTATCAAGTCTTCTTGATGATTATGGTTTGGACCTTTGCCTGAAGGCGATTGACAGAGCTGTACTCAGAAAACGACGATCTCTCAGATACATTTCCGGGATATTGCGAAGTTGGCAGAAAGACGGATATGATGAACCGAAAGAAGAAAACGATGATAGGCGATACGTCAAGAAAAGTGAAAGCCCGCCGGAAGAGGTAAATAACATTCCTTTTTGACAAAGAGGTGATTAGACATGGAAGCAGTAAGCGAAAGTATTGCGGACACCATCAGTGAATTGAAGCTAAGTGCAAAACATTATGCGCCGGAACCGACAAAACTTTCCAAGGACGGTATCAACTGCACACGTTGTGGAAACAGCGGATGGGTACCCGTTGAGCAGGAAAACGGTACTGTAGCTATGGCCTATTGCCCTGATTGCTGGGAACGGCGGCAGATAGCTCGGAGGCTCAAACAGTCGGGCATCTCTCCCAAAGACTACGAGCTATATACCCTGGATACCTTTGATGGCAATAGAAGCCCTGTTGCCGGCAAGATGAAAGCCCTGGCTGTCCAATATCTGCATGAGCATAAACCGGGCGGCCCCGGATTTGGACTGTTCGGGAAATCCGGTATGGGCAAGACCCACATCTGCATTGCCGTGTGCCAGGAGCTGACAAAGCACTTTCATGAACTGCACTACTATTTTTCCTATCGGGCGGAAGTTCCAAAGCTGGTAAAAGCATCTAGAAGCTATAGCACAGATTATGATGCTGCCATGCATAAATGGAAGACCTGCCAAAATCTGTATATTGATGACCTGTTCAAGTTCTCTGGAAAGGTGCAGGAAGGAAAGTTGGTAGACATTGACCGGGAAGAACTGAAAGTCGTCTTTGATTTGATAAACACCAGATACCTGAATCACTTGACAACGCTGTTCAGCAGTGAGTACTTGGTGAAGAACATGACCAATATAGATGAAGCTTTGGGTAGCCGAGTGTATGAGATGATTTACCCCTATGCACTAAAGGTAGAAGGGCAAAACCAGAGATTGGAAGGTCTTGGTCATGATTAAAAACGAAGAAGGCTATGCAGATCCGACGTATGCCGGTGCATACAAAACAATTCGGCAAGAAGAGAGACGAAAGCAAGATGGAGAGGACGCGGCCAGAATGGAGACGGCAATTCATCAGGTCAAAGCTATTTTCAAAGAAGCTGGGTTTGAAGTCGTTGAACGAATTGTACTTAAAAATATCCGAACTGGAAGGGGTTACAGGTAGTAAGAACTGATAGGAGGCTAAACGATGAAAGGATATAAAGGGTTTGACAAAAACGGGAAATGTCTTAAAGTTAATGGGAAAATTATTAAGGCTGATACGTTTTACAGGCTTGAAGATGGGAAGATAGCTGTATTGACTGATTCGGGGGATAAAAATGAATGAGGTATTAATATTTTTCCTGGGATCCATGAGCGGTGGAATGATTGCTGTCATGCTCTTATGTCTGTTCCTGGTTAATCGCAAAAAATAGCTATCAGAAAGGGAATGAGATGGAATTCATAGTTGAAGGAGAACCGCAGGGGAAAGCCAGGCCAAGATTCAATCGCAAAACAGGGACGGTGTATACTCCGACAAAAACAGCAAAGTATGAAAAGCAGATCCGTAGGGCCTTTCTTTCTGTCGGTGGGAAAATCATTCCGGCTGATTGCTATGTTAGCGTTACTGTTGATGCCTATTTCAAAATTCCGAAGTCATATACGAAAGGTAAGCGATTGGTCTGCCAGCATAACATCAATCGGCCGGCGAAGAAACCGGATATAGACAATACGCTGAAGGCTGTACTGGATGCACTTAATGGAGTGGCTTATGAAGACGATAGGCAAGTGATTGAGGTCAACTGCCGGAAGTGGTATTCACAGAGTGCTGGATTTTTAAAGATAAGTGTAAGAGAAGTAAAAACTTGATATGGGCAAGGCGGATAGTAAAAAGCTCCAGCCTTGCTTTCCACCGTTTATAGATAGGAGGAGAAAGAGTGTATCATAATGACTATATTGATGCGGTGAAAGAGTATCTGTTGAGGTATCGGGAGTTCTCGCAGTATATAGTTAATGTGAAAGCGGACATAGAAGACTGCGAGACCATGCTGAAGCAGGATGCTGCACCGACTGCATCAACACTTTCTCCAACCGGTGGTTGCGGTGGTAGTGAAAAAGTTAGTCAGGAAGAACGAATCTATATGCAACGGGAGAGTTTACAGAAAAAAATAACAAAGTATCAAGCGGAGCTGCAGCAGATTGAACCACTAATTAAAAGACTGGATCGCTCTATGGAATCCTTGGCATCTATCAATGAGACAGATGCTCTTATATTGCGGGATAGATATATGGATGGGGTATCATGGGAGAACACGGCTCGCCATACTTGTTGCAGTGTCGGCTTTTGCCGTAAGCGGGCAAGAGAGGCTTTACAGACTTTAGCACGTATGATGTTCGGGCCGGATGCTATTCCTTTTCAAACGTCACTAATCTTTTTCAAAAAATAACAGAAGGTATGGATTTTACCATCAAAATTTTTATGATATCATTTTAAAAGAGGTGATATCATGTCAATATTTGAGAAAATTATTAACGATTTAAATGATTTGGACAATAATACAGAGGTAATGCTTTATTTTACACAAAAAAATAAGTTGGGATACATTACCTACATGCCCAATGTAAAAAACTCTTTGTCTTCAGAGTTGCTGCAATTAATCAGGGAAAATATTGAAAAACATGTGTCTGCAGAAATGGCTAAATTCAATCCGACATCATATAGAGACGGAATAGTAGAAACCTGCAATATTGATTATGTAGGTAATTTTCAAGAGGTTTTAGAGAGTTTTGCTAATCCTGATCATGTAGATACTGGATTGAATGCTAATGATTTAACTTTTTATTGTATTGAAATCAAGGATAATAATGGCAAATTTGATTATAAGTTTTTTAGACGAATTACCAAATTTAAGAGACTTTCATCTAATGGGATTTTGGCGTGGTTCTCTGGGAATACATTAAATAAAATGGAACAGCAGATGTTGGGATTGGATGGTTTTATAGACTTATTATGCGTTGGAAATAATATTTATATCTTCAATCACATTTCATTAGAGCGTATTTTTAGATTAGTGGAAAAATATAGTAATAAGGCGAAGGAAGCTTTGAAGAAATTAAAGGATGCCGATGGTATTTTAAATTTTGACCAGTTTGAAGAAGATTGTTTAAGTGATCAACGATATCATAAAACGTTAAGCAAAATGCTAGAGAATAATGATAAATTTGGAGATGTCTTCAATGATTTTTCTTCTATTAGACAAGTCATAGATATGTTTGATCTAGATATTGAAATTGAAGAGTGTA
>ERZ773079.262-NODE-262-length-36183-cov-5.697907_pt1 | contig 36183 bp, 30 predicted proteins | sample MGYA00511355_ERZ773079 | MGnify/ENA primary metagenome ERZ773079 (study PRJEB29015, sample SAMEA2737979) | human oral metagenome | biome: human oral; feature: human-associated habitat; material: dental | place: China | collected 2117 ... | reverse complement strand
ATCTCCTGATTGGTGTCGAGTCCGGGAAATACACCGTCGGGACCAAGGGCATCTGGATCACGGATGCGCGCAGGAAGAAGTATGTGTTCCCGAAGAACAACATCGGTGCGAGCGTGATCGGCCTTGCGATCCGCAAGGATACGGCAGACAAGATCAAGGATCTGAAGACCTTTGCCCAGTTCAGCGGAAAGATAGTCCCGATCGCTCCGCAGGATGCGCGCTATATGGTCATCGACGAGTACAACAAGGAGAATCCCGACAACCAGATCAAGCTGACGTCCTCGGAGGCATTCCAGGTGGCGGATGCGTACAGCTGGGTGCTCGAGGGGCGCTATGACGGCTACCTCGATGTTGAGCTGAGCTACAAGAACAACATCGCGAAGGAAGACGCGCCGTATCATCAGTTCGATGATAAGATGGCATACGTCCGCTACAAGGGCATCCCGACCTATCCGATCTTCAACAAGAAGGAGCAGGCGTTTGCGGACGACTACGACAAGGCGATTGAGGAGCTGCGCGCCGAGGGAAAAATCGCGGAGCTCGAGCAGAAGTACTTCGGTGAGAGCCTTTCCGACTACCTGAAGTAAAGCAATGAGGAGGACGGCATTCGATGGAAACACGTGTCTTTGACTTCGGGCAGATCGTTCAGTTTCTGCCCGATCTCCTCTCCTATCTTGACGTCACACTGCTCGTTGCCGGCCTCAGCATCGTCATCGGATCCCTGCTCGGCGGATTGCTGGCATGGGCGAATCTCAGCGGCAGCCGCGTGCTGCGCGTATGTTCTCTCGCCTATGTGTATGTGATGCGCTGTACGCCGCCCATCGTTCTGCTGTTCATCGTCTTCTACGGTGCGCCGAAGCTCGTCTTTGCGCTTTTTGACTATGATATGAATGCGATGCACCGCGCCGTTTTTGCCGTCGTCACCTTTACGCTGCTGTTCGGCGCATACATTTCGGAGGTGTTCCGCGCTGCCTATACGGCGGTTCCGCGCGGGCAGTACGAGGCGGCGGTGAGTGCGGGGCTCTCGCCGTGGCAGGCCTTCTGCCATGTCATGCTCGGACAGGCGGCGCTCATCGCCCTGCCGAACTTCGGCAATTCGACCATCAATCTCCTGAAGGAGGCGTCGCTCGCCTATACCATTGGGCTGATCGACCTCATCGGGCGCGGCAGCCTCATCATCGCGCAGAACTACGGCGCGTACGGCGTTGAGGTCTATCTCAGCGCCATGCTGATCTACTGGGTGCTCGTCCTGCTCATCGAGCAGGGCTTCGCGTGGGCAGAGCATCGTCTCGACCAAGGCACGGGGCTGCGCACTGCGCCTAAGACACTGCGAAATGGACTGAAGGGAGGGAACGCCGTTGGAACTGGATCTTGACTTTATGCAGGAAACCTTCCTGCTCATCTGGCAGGGCGCGGGCGTGACCCTCTCGCTCACAGCGCTCTCGCTCGTTCTCGCGGCGCCCCCTGCATTCTGCTTTGCCGTCCTGCGCGTGCGCGGGCATCGTGTGGGCGGGACGATCGCGCGCCTTTATGTCTCCTTTGTGCGCGGCACGCCGCTCGTCCTCCAGATTCTTCTCCTCTACAGTCTTCTGCCGAGCCTGCTGAATCTGCTCGTCAAGGCAGCGGGGAGCAGCTTCAACGTATTCGAGGCGGTCGATCCGTTCTGGTATGCCGTCTTTATCTTTACACTCAACACCATCGCTCTCCTCACGGAGGCATTCCGCTCGGCACTGCTCGCCATCCCCAAGGGGCAGCTCGAAGCGGGGGCGGTGTGCGGGCTGAGCGAGGCAGAGACCTACCTGCACGTGATTCTCCCGCAGGCACTTGTTGTGGCACTGCCGAGCATCGCGAACATCACGGTCAATCTCATCAAGGGGACGTCACTCGCCTTCCTCATGACGGTCAAGGACATCATGGCGGTCGGCAAGGTCGCCGCCTCCTATGGGTACAACTACATTGAGGCGTATCTCGACGTATTCATCGTCTATCTCATCCTCTGCACGATCGTCCAGCTGCTCTTTGCGGCGGCGGAGCGGCGTGTCGGAGCGTTCCGCTAGGAGGTGCAGCATGTTATTCGGAGTACAGAATGTGCGCAAGAGCTTCGCGCAGACAGAGGTGCTGAAGGATGTGAGCCTCAGCGTGGAAAAGGGAGATGTGGTCGTCATCCTCGGGCCGAGCGGCTCGGGCAAGACGACGTTCCTGCGCTGTCTCAACTTCCTTGAGCGTGCCGACGGCGGGACGATGGACTTTCACGGGACGCAGCTCTCCCTCGTGGATGCCTCTAAGAGCGAGATTGCCGCTGTGCGGAAAAAGACGGGCTTCGTCTTTCAGAACTACAACCTCTTCGCGAATAAGACCGCCCTTGAGAATGTGACCCTTGGGCTCACCGTCGGGCGCGGCATGGCGGCGGCAGAGGCAAAGGAGATCGGCATGGATGCTCTGCGGCGTGTGGGGATGGCGGAGCGCGCCGACTACTATCCTGCACAGCTCTCGGGCGGACAGCAGCAGCGCGTCGGCATCGCCCGCGCCGTTGCCGCAAAGCCCGATGTGATCCTCTTTGACGAACCAACCTCTGCGCTTGATCCAGAGCTCGTCGGCGAGGTGCTCTCCGTGATGAAGCAGCTCGCCGAGGAGGGCACGACGATGATCGTCGTGACGCATGAGATGAAGTTTGCACAGGATGTTGCGACCCACGTCATCTTTATGTCGGACGGCGTGATCGTCGAGGAGGGGAGTGCAAAGTCGATCTTTACCGCGCCGCGCGAGGAGCGCACGCGCCGCTTCCTCCGCCGCATTCTTCCCGAGGAGTACGAGCCGGCAGCACTGATCTGAGCGGTGATATAACATAAATTAAGGCGGCAGTCCGTGAGGTTGAACCTCGCAGGCTCCCGCCGTTTGTGCATTGTGGCGTTATGTATCGCTTGTATTCTTATTCGTCGGTACAACGACCGTACCCCGATCCGCGTGTTTCTTTGCAGCGGCGGTCTTTTGATACTCTCTGAGCGCGGCGAGTGCGGTCAGATCATCCGGCTGCGCTGCCGCAAGTGCTGCGCGTTCCTTCTCCTGCGCCTTCGTGAGCTCCGCATCGCGGTCGGCACGCTCCTGCAGTGCCTGTCCGCGCAGCTTTCGGATGTGCTCGTCCTTTGCCGCCATTGTAGATTTCAGTTGATTGATTTGTCCCTCATAGAGTTTTACCGGTTCTTCTATTTCCTGAGCGATTGCAAATCCGTCCTTTACGAGTTTCTCCAGCGCATCCACCTTGCCGTGCAGCTCGCTCAGCTTGTCCTCGTCGGTCATGCCCGCGCGTTTCAGTTCGTCTGCTTGCTTCTGCAGCTTTGCCTTGTCCTCGTCCGTGAGGTCGGTATCTGTCTGAATGCGCTTCTCGATCTCCGCTGCTTGCGCTTTCTTCGCCTTCTTGTCCGCAATCTCTTTTTCGTTTGCGGCAAGCGCCATCTCGGCGGGCGTCAGATCCTCCTCCATATCGGCGCTTTCACTCAGGGATTTCCCCTTCGCGCTGATGTAGACCTCGACCGCGCGGCTCAGGATATCCGTCACCGTGCTTTTCTTCTGCTCCGATTTTCCTGCCGCTGCGTTCTCCGTCTGCAGGAACGGGAGCTTACCTGCATTCTCTCCAATACGCATAGTACCATCTCCAATCCGTGGGATACAATTCCTTCTAATAGCATTATCGGGATTTATGTTTACATATTAAATATATTTGACAAAGTGAATCTTATGTAGTACATTGTGATCAAAAAGGAGGGATGACAATGAGTTTTTCGATTCGACTGACAGACACAGAGAAGGCACTCGCGGAGAGCTATGCGAAGCTGCACGCGATCTCCCTCGGCGAGGCATTCAAGCGGGCACTCTTTGAAAAGATCGAGGATGAGTACGATATCGCGCTCGCCGAGGAGGCGTATGCGGAGTATCGTGAGAATCCGACGACGTATTCCCATGAGGAGTTTTGGAATGACGTGATGACATCATGAAGGCCTATCGACTGATCTATTCCGAGCGGGCAAAGAAGGATGTCAAAAAACTTGATCCGTATACGAAGCTAATGATTAAATCGTGGATTGAGAAAAAACTCCTATGCTGCGAGAATCCGCGTGCATTTGGCAAGGCACTCACGGCGAACCGAAAGGGGCAGTGGCGTTACCGCATCGGCGACTATCGCCTGATCTGTGCCATCGAGGATGATCGCCTTGTCATCCTTGCACTTGCCATCGGGCATCGGCGGGAAATATGCTGACATCATGAGGAGCGACGATATGCGTTATACATTCGTACCGTCGCCCGCTTCAGCTGAAATGATCGTCGTCATACCCCTCATTCCAGTCGTCCCAATCGGCATAGAGATCCTCTGCGGGCGGCAGGTCATCCTCATGCGTATAGATATCCTTATCCTTGTACCGATCTTCCACAGGATAGTCCCATGTATCATCGGGATATTCGTCTGTTGGGATGGGAGGCTTCTCTGTATGCCCCTCCCCGTCCGTGTGCGGAAATATACCTGCGGCACTGACATCGGGGACGATGAGACCGAAAAACTTTGCCGCGATGTATGTGCCAAACATAGCGATCAGCAGCTTCTTCCACCATGCAAGCGGCTTTGGTGAAGGGGCTGTTTTTGTTTTCGGACTGTGCATTTGTGCGGACACTTTCCAGCCTCCGTCTTGGTCTGCATTGTATCGTGGGTGTTCTATCGCACGGGATTAAATGGGGGGGGGATTGTCGCCCCTTGAAATTATGGCGTGAAGATATGACCGCAGCGCATGCAGATAAAACGCTTCTCCCATGCGGCGATGTTTTTGTGGTACGCCTCCATTGCGCGATCATATTCTTCTTTGCTTGCACGATTTTGCGCATTCGTGTTCCTGCGGTCGTTCCAGAGTTTCCAGATGATGATGGCGGCGAGCAGCCAGCATAGGAGATTCGTCATGCCGGAGATCCCCGACATCCTGTATACGACATATTCCAAAATAAGCATCAGGATCGGCATCAGACAGCCGAATGCAAGGCATCCGTTGGTCATGGTATTGTGCTCACGCTGTATGAGATTTGGCTCCTGGGGCGGTGCGATCTCGCGCGCGAGATCTGTGACCGTGTAGGTCGGTCGCGTGACATCGCCATAGACAGCATGACGCCCTGTCTCTTCCGTTTCCTTCGAGCCATCGGAGTAGGTTGTCGTTTTTGTTTCTACCTCATAGCCGACGATTTCCTGCTGTGTCGCCGTTCCTGTCGCGTGCCCCCTCTTGTAGACAAGCGGTACGGATGCCGTGTTATCGCTACCGCAGTGCGGGCAGGACAAAATTCTGTTTTCCATAGTCTCCCTTTCCCTGCTTCCTATACTTTGTTGATCTCCCATATTATAACATATATTGACGTATGCTTTACGGTTTCTTCGATAGGAATGCACTTTCGTGAGGAAGCTACGACTCAATGGGGAAATAATCTGCCGGAACGGGCGCAAGGATGCCGACGAAGATGAAGTCCTCCGTGCCCGTGTTCTTCATGCCGTGGCACATGCCCTTCGCTGAGACGATGACGTCGCCCTTAACGATGGGACGCTCCTCATTGGGCGTGGGATAGAATACGCCTTCACCCTGAATGCAAATCCAGATGTCGTCCGCCTTTGCATGACCGTGCGGCTTGATTTCCTGTCCCGGCTTTAGTACCCAGACCACACCGCTCGTTGACTCCGTGCTGTAGATCGGCGTGCGCGTCGCCGCGTCGCCCGCCCTTGCCACGTCGGTAAGCCGATAGCGGCGCGTCTCAAAGTCGTTTGTAATCGATGTGCTCATGATGGAGACTCCTTTTGAAAATGTTGAAATGTTCTCTGTTATTTATAATTCTATGTTTCGTTCCAATATCCTTCACAATAAAAGACGGTTCTGTTTGGAAAGGAGATGCTTTCCAAACAGAACCGTCTTTTCACTCAGCGTCCACAGCGCGTCCACAGCCACAGCCGCCGCGTCTCTGATTTGCGCACGCATCGCGTGATGTCTGTGCGCAGTCACCGTCGTAGCAGTAACCTGCATTGCCGCCATAGCAGTACGCCGTGTTCTGACGCTGCGGCGGTTCGCATACCCCACCTTCCCAGCCATAGGCGAGTACCTGTGCGCCGGTGGCGAGGATGAGCCCCGCAAAGAGCCCTGCAATCATCTTTTTCATAACCATTACCTCCCAAAATACAATAAACTTTCACTTCTATTTTCTATTCTATCATACTTGTCAAGCACAAGAAAAACATAATTGACATATGCTGAAAACTTTGCTAAGATTATAACTATCATATGACAGAAAAGGAGGAGCTATGCCGCGACCAAAGAGATGCCGTCGTATTTGCGGTTATCCGGATTATTGGAGCTTTGCGCCGGAGGATGCGGAGGAAGAGATAGCGGAGACGGTTGTTCTCCAGCTGGATGAGTTCGAGACGATTCGACGGATCGACTACCGGCGGCAGACGCAGGAGGAATGTGCCGCCGCGATGGGGGTGTCCCGCGCGACGGTGACGAGCATCTACGAGGCGGCGCGCTACAAACTCGCGGAGGCAATCATCTGTGGGAAGCGCATCCGCATTGCGGGCGGTGCATATCGGATCGAGTATCCGACAGCCCTCGAGATTCAAAACAAAGGAGAGCATATTATGAGAATCGCAGTACCTTATGAAAATGAGATGATTGAGCAGCATTTCGGCAGAGCGAAGCAGTTCAAATTCTACGATGTCGGCGAAGAACTGTCAGAGGAGATCGTGGATACGGTCGGCGAGGGGCATGGTGCGATTGCGGGATTTCTCCACACGGCGCAGGTCAATCTCGTCATCTGTGGCGGAATTGGCGCGGGAGCGCAGACGGCACTCGCCGAGGCAGGCATTACGCTCGTGTCCGGCGTGAAGGGAAACGCGGATGAATCCGTGAAGCAGTACCTCGCGGGGACGCTTGAGCGCAGCGCGGATGAGGGCAAATGCACGCATCGCCACCAGCACCAGCACGGGCACGGGCATGAGCACGGACATGGCTGTGGACATGGAGCACATCATGAGCACGGGGAGCACTGCGGTCATCACGGGCACGGCGCACATTGATACATGATAGAAAGCACCGCTTCGGCGGTGTTTTTTGATGCAAAATACCATAACTAAAAACTATTTTGAATATGAAATAATGAATTATACTACGATTTAGTATAAAAATATTGAAAATGGATAATCTGAAGAAAAGATGAATGGGGATATTCTCAATACGCTGATATAAATGAGAATATACTTGAGAACGAATATAGATATTTATAAGTTACGTATACGATCCAACAAATATGAATTTAGTTCATAATTATTATTTATGATTTTTGTAAAAAACACTTGATTTTTCAAAAGACCTGTTATATTATATACATGAATTGAGGAAACATGATATTCACGTTGATATATAGGAGTGTATTTTTATGAAGAACGATATTGCTGTCATCTACTCCTCGCGTACGGGGAACACGCAGAAGGTTGCGGAGCATCTGGCGGAGGCGCTCGGCGCCTCCTGCCACAGCGTAAAGGATACTGCGGAGGTGCCCGAGAACGCAGACATCTGCATCGGCACATGGATTGACCGCGGCACGGCAGATGCTTCGGCAAAGAAGTACATCGAGAGCCTGCGCGGACGGCGCGTGTTCATCTACGGCACGCTCGGGGCAGAGCCGGACTCGGAGCACTGCGCGAAGTGTATCGCAAACATCCGCGCACTCTTTGATCCGTCGAATGAGATTCTGGGCGCGATTCTCGTGCAGGGCGCGATCGACCCGATGTTGATCGAGATGTTCAAGAGTATGCCGAAGGACAACGTACACGCCTTTACGGAGGAGAATGCAGCACGGTACGCTGCGGCGGCAAGCCACCCGGATGAAGGCGATTTCGCACAGGTTATTGCAGCGGCAAAGGAGGCACTCGCATGAATACGTTTGAAACAAAGCTCGCGGCACTCTCGGAGGAGGCGCGCGGTTGGCTGCTCGGCACGAAGTCGGAGAACCCGCTCGGCTGTGCTTTTGCGAAGAAGCGCGTGGTGCATCCCGGCGCGGGCGGCAAGCGCATGATTGCGGACAAGGCGGAGCAGGCGGCTGTCTGGACGGAGCTGATGAATGCGACGCCCGACCCTGCAGATGAGCGTGCAGTCTACATCCACATCCCATTCTGCGACAAGAAATGCAGCTACTGCGGTTTCTTCCAGAACTTCACGCGCGAGGCGGCGGCACATCACTATGTCGATGTCCTCATTGACGAGATCGAGGCGGCGGCAGATACGCCGTATGTGATGGGCGCACCATTTCAGGCGGTGTTCTTCGGCGGCGGCACGCCGACGGCGCTGAGTGACGCAGATCTCTCGCGTCTCGTGCGCACCGTGCGTGAGCGTCTGCCGCTCACAAGCGACTGCGAGATCACGCTCGAGGGACGCATTCACGATCTCTCCGAGAGCAAGGTGGACGCCGCACTGAATGCGGGCATCAACCGTTTCTCCCTCGGCGTGCAGTCCTTTGACACGCGCGTCCGTCAGGCAATCGGCCGCATTGACGACCGCGAAACTGTTATCAATACGCTGCGCCGCATGGTCGAAAAGCAGGGCGCTGTCGTCATCGCCGACCTCATCTATGGGCTGCCGTATCAGTCAATGGAGGCATGGGAAAACGACGTGCGCACGCAGTTCGAGATCGGCATTGCGGGCGGCGACCTCTATCAGCTGAATGTGTTCCCGTCGAGCGAGCTGGCACGCCGCATCGAGTCCGGCGATCTGCCCATGCTTCCGACGACGGAGGAGCAGGCAGAGTATTTCAAACGCGGTATTGAGATCGTCGCGGAGAATCCGATGGCACGTCGCATTGACACAACGCATTGGACAACGGATCACCGCGAGCGCAGCATCTACAATACGCTCGCCAAGCGCGGCAACGATATCCTTGCCTTCGGCTCGGGTGCGGGCGGCTTCATCGGAGAGGTGATGTGGCGTAACCACGGCGCACTCGCACCATATGAGAAAATGGTCGAGGAGGGCACAAAGCCCTTCCAGTTCATGGGTGAGCAGGCGGATGAGCACCGTATGCACAGTGAGATCGGCGACCAGATCGAGCACGGCTATCTCTATGCGCCCTTCTTTGAGAAGAAGTATGGCGTCGATCTTCTCACGGAACTGGAGCCGCTTCTTGCCGCATGGGCGGAGAACGGGCTTGTTACGCGCACTGCTACAGGCTTCCGCCTGACGCTTGCGGGCGAGTTCTGGCACGACAATCTCATTCAGGGCTTCCTTGAGGCGTATGCGCTCACACAGAAGGACGAGGTGAAGCTCCGCAAGGAGAACGTCGCCCTTCAGGATATGATTCCAAAATCCGTGCGCTCCATGCTCGAGGCGATGTTCCCCGACGGGATGCCTCCGCAGATGGCGACCGCGCTCTCGGGCAAACCTACGCCCGAGCTCGAGAACCATCCGCATATGCAGATGCTGAAGGATCTCATTGCTAAGGAACGGGAGAAGGAAAAGGCTGCTGCTGCGGCAACCTCCACCCCCGACCTCAACACTGTCATGCGCACACAGTCGCGTGACCTTGGAAAAGCTGTGTAATATATTATAGATAAACACCCCATTCGGATACCGATATCCGAATGGGGTGTTCTTATGCGGTATGTTATTGAGGTGTAAAATATCCGAACGCGGTAGGGATGCTGTACCGTTCCGTGAGTTCTGCACGACGTACCCAGAGCAGGGCTGGCGGTGCTCCCTCAATCTCCTCGGCTACCATCAGCGGCGGCTCGTTCGTGTTGGCGACGCTGACCGCCCAGCCTGCCAAATTCCATTCGATGTGGCTGAAGATATGCCGTGCGGGCGGGAGCGGTGTGATGTCGAGAATGTGGAATCCTTCTGCTTCGAGATGCGCACGCACAGTGCGTTTGGTCAGCTTTCCTTCGATGTTCGGATATTCCCAGAGATCCGCGAGGAGTCCCCGCGCGGGTCTTTTTCGTATCGCGATCCGATCGCCGCAGGAGAGGAGGAGGACGGTGTGCTGCTCCTTGCGGCGTGCCTTGAGCGCGGTCTTAACGGGGTAGTCCTGCTCCGTGCCGTACTCGTGTGCGAGGCAGAGCTGCGCGGCGGGGCAGACGTGGCAGAGCGGCGTGCCGTTCGGCAGGCAAACGGTCGCGCCGAGATCCATAAACGCCTCGTTGAGGAGTCCCGCACCGCGGCCGCCCGGATAGGAGGGGGCGAGCGCCGACTCGAGTGCGCGCTTCGTCGTGTCCTTTGCGATATCAATGCCATTTGCCGTGACGCGTGCAGCGACGCGCAGGAAGTTGCCATCGACAGCGGGGCGCGGCTCACCATAGGCAAAGGATGCGATCGCGCTTGCTGTATAGCGCCCGATGCCGGGGAGGGCGAGCAGTGCGTCGAAGTCGCTTGGAAGTTCGCCGCCGTGATCCGTGACGATTGCCTGTGCCGCGCGTTTGAGGTTGCGTGCACGGCTGTAGTAGCCGAGCCCTTGCCACAGCTTCATGAGGGCGTCGTCATCCACGGCGGCGAGGTCACGGACGGTCGGCAACGCATCGAGGAAGCGCAGATAGTAGCCTCGTACGACGGCAGCGCGTGTCTGCTGCAACATGATCTCCGAGATCCAGACGTGGTACGGTGTCGGTTCGTCGCGCCACGGAAGGTCGCGCGTGTCGGGTGCGGATTTGCGCCATGCGAGCAGCGTTTCGCACAGGGCGGGGAAGATGGAGTCCCCCGCCCACGGTAAAATTTTCATTGGAATGCTCTCCTTTTCCCGAGATTTTACTATGGTTCTGTGAAAGGGGGATGAAGAAACGGTCTTTCCTTTACAAAGTGCGGGCTTTGTACTATGATAGCAGATAACAAATTCTTTATATGGAGTGATTTTGATGTTGGATATGAAATTTGTGCGCGAGAATCTGCCTCAGGTGCAGGAGATGCTCAAGCACCGCTGCAACGCGCTCGATCTCTCGTCGTTCACGGAACTTGAGGAGCGCCGCCGCGCGATTCTGCAGGACGTGGAGGAGAAGAAGGCGCGCCGCAATGCGGTTTCGAAGGAGATCGGCGTGCGCAAGAAGGCGGGCGAGAGCGCGGACGATGTGGTTGCGGAGATGCGCGCGCTCGGCGATGAGATCGCGGCGCTCGACGAGGATCTGCGTGATGTGGAGCTGCGGCTGCGCGAGCTGCTGCTCCAGATCCCGAACATGCCGAAGGCGGATGTGCCGATCGGCGTGGATGACACGGAGAATCCGGAGGTGCGCCGCTGGGGTACACCGCGTACATTCGACTTCGAGCCGCAGGCGCATTGGGACATCGGGGAAAAACTCGGCGTGCTCGATGCGGAGCGTGCGGCAAAGGTCACGGGCGCACGCTTTACGTTCTACAAGGGGCTCGGCGCACGCCTTGAGCGTGCCTGCATCAACTTTATGATGGATCTCCACGCGCAGAAGCACGGCTATACGGAGATGCTCGCGCCCTACATTGTAAATGAAGCAAGCATGATCGGAACGGGGCAGCTGCCGAAGTTCGCGGAGGATATGTTCAAACTTGAGGGCCTCGACTACTACCTCGTGCCGACGGCGGAGGTGCCGACAACGAACTATCACCGCGACGAGATCCTGGATGCGGAGCAGCTGCCGGAGTACTACACCTCCTATACGGCGTGCTTCCGCGCGGAGGCGGGCAGCGCGGGGCGCGACACGCGCGGGCTCATCCGTCAGCATCAGTTCAACAAGGTGGAGCTGATCAAATTCGTTGCGCCCGAAACGAGTTGGAATGAGCTTGAGACGATGGTGGAGGCGGCGGAGGATGTGTTGAAAACACTTGAACTTCCGTACCGCGTCGTACAGCTCTGCACGGGCGACATGAGCTTTACCTCGGCAAAGACATATGACATCGAGGTTTGGATGCCGGCGCAGGACAAATACCGCGAGATTTCGTCCTGCTCGAACTGCACGGACTATCAGGCGCGCCGCGCAAACATTAAATATCGTCCGGAACGCGGGGCGAAGCCCGCATTCCTCCACACGCTGAATGGCTCGGGTGTTGCTGTTGGCCGTACGGTGGCGGCGATCCTCGAGAACAATCAGCAGGCGGACGGCTCTGTCGTCGTGCCGAAGGCGCTCGTTCCCTACATGGGCGGCGTCACGGTTATCCGATGAAAAAGATTGTCGTCGGCATTACGGGAGCAAGCGGAAGCATCTATGCCGTCCGTCTCATTGACGTACTGTGTGAGCAGGGCATTGAGGTGCACGCTGTCATAACTGACAGCGGACGGTGTGTACTCGACTACGAGTGCGGCGTAACGATGGAGGAGCTGGCGCGGCGCGTCGATGTTCTCTATCCGAACGATGACGTGGGTGCGGCGATCGCGAGCGGTTCGTTTCGCATGGATGCGATGGTGATCTTGCCGTGCTCGATGAAGACGGCGGGCGCAATCGCGCACGGTGTGACAGACGATCTCCTCACGCGCGCGGCGGATGTGACGCTCAAGGAGGGACGGCGGCTTCTTCTCGTGCCGCGCGAAACCCCAATGCACGAGATTCATCTCGAGAATCTCATGCGGCTCGCACGCGCGGGGGCGGTCATCATGCCCGCCGCGCCGGGATTTTATCATAAACCCGAAACACTGGATGATCTCGTCAATATGATGGTGGGAAAGATACTCGACCGCCTCGGCATTGAGGCGGAGCTCTTTACACGTTGGAGGTGACAGATATGGCCTTTTCAAAAGCAGGGCTTGCCGCATTTGCTCTTGTCGGTGCGCTTGTGCTGCCCTCTGTGACGGAGGCAGCGTCCACAGATACGGCTGCAAACATGACCGAGATGCATATGGGCACGGCAGAGAAAAAGGACAAGAAAGCAGAGATCCAGATGGACTATCTGGAGCATCGCGGCGAACGGCGGCATGTCGATCTCTATAATCTGCATGTTTTTCGCCAATACAAGGCAATGCACGGGATGTCGCTGCACTGGGGACTGACGGTCTCGCGTCCGGTCGGTTCATGGGCGGAGAAGGATCGGCCGGATGTCGAGCTCGATTCCTCTGCGGTCGGTGCGGGACCCGCGTACATGATACGCTGGACCAAGCCGCTCGGTTCGAAGTGGGAGGCGTCCTTTGACTTTACGGGGGCGGTTCTCGTCTACAATCGGGTACACCCTGCTCATACGAGAAACTACGGCTTCCTGTGGCGCGTGGGACCTCGCGTGACGTACAACTTCAATGAGCGGAACGCGCTCAGCGTCGCCTATCTCGGACATCATGTATCAAACGGGCAGCGGACGAAGAACCCCGGGTACAACGGGGTGGGCTTCTCGATTGGTTATCGGTACTCGTACTAAGGATATATTTGTGGCAAAGAAATTTTACGCTGTGAAGCGCGGGCGCAGAACGGGCATCTTTACCGCGTGGGCGGAGTGTTCGGCGCAGGTGCAGGGCTTTCAAGGCGCGGTCTACAAGGGCTTTATGACGGAAACCGAGGCACGTGACTGGCTGGACGGGGGACTGTCGGAAGACTCTGCAAAGAGCGGGGCTGCGCGCTCTGCGAAGAAAATTGATGAGTCGGCAGAACGCATCGACGCGGACTATATCGTCCACACGGATGGTTCCTGTCTGTGCAATCCGGGCGGTGCAGGCGGATGGGCTGCCGTCATCGAGACCGTCGCAACGGGAGAGGTCGCAGAATACAGCGGCGGCGATCCCAAAACGACGAACAACCGCATGGAACTGACGGCGGCACTCGAGGCGATCACTGCCGTGCCGGAGGGCGCGCACATTGCACTCTATACGGACAGTCAGTATCTAAAGAATGCGTTCACAAAGTTCTGGCTGCCTGCATGGAAAAAGCGCGGCTGGAAAAAGGCAGACGGGCAGCCCGTGTTGAATCAGGATCTCTGGATGAAGCTCGATGCGGCGTTTGCCGCGCGCCGCGTGCAGTTCCACTGGGTCAAGGGGCACGCGGGCAACCCACGCAACGAGCGCTGCGACGAGTTGGCGCGCGCAGAGGCGGAGAAACTCGCACACTAAAGCCTTCCCCGCCGCAGCGGGGAAGGGGGACCACGCACAGCGTGGTGGAAGGGGCGGGAACTTCCGCACGAACACGTTTTTATTATCATTACGAGAGGAGGGAATCCATGCAGCGCATCTTTGAGGTGGTGGGGCGCCTTGTCCTCACGCACCTCGCGAACATCGGCCGCATCACTCTCCTCTACGGGGAAACTGCGCGTCAGGTCATACAGCGTCTGCGCGTGCGGAGCATCGTCTACCAGATGGCGCATCTCGGCGCGGACTCTCTCCTCATCGTCGGACTGACACTTCTCTTCACGGGCATCGTGCTTACACTCCAGATCGCCCACGAGTTCATCCGCTACGGCGCGCAGAGTACCATCGGTGCGGTCATCGCCATCGGCATCGGACGTGAGCTCGGCCCCGTCCTCGTCGGTGTCGTCTGCGCGGGACGTGTGGGCGCGGCAATCACGGCGGAGGTCTCCACCATGAAGGTCACGGAACAGATCGATGCCCTGCGCGTCATGGCGGTCAGTCCCGTGAACTATCTCATCGTGCCGCGCATGCTCGCATGCATGGTCGTCGTGCCGATTCTTACCGTCTTCGGCGACGTGATCGGCGTCCTCGGCGGCTACTTCACGGCGGTGTACTACTCGGGCATCTCGGGCTACACCTTCCTTCACTCCATCACGCAGTACGCGGAGATCTACGACATGACGGGCGGACTCATCAAGGCGATCTTCTTCGGCAACGTCATCGCTGTGCTTGGCTGTCATTACGGGCTGAATGCGCCGGGGGGCGCGGAGGGGGTCGGTACGGCGACCATGCAGACCGTCGTCACCTCCATCATCGTGATCTTTATTCTGAACGCCGTGCTGACGTTCTTCCTCTTTTGACAAGGCGGCTGCCATGATACGACTCGAACATGTCACCAAGCGTTTTGGGACAAAGGAAGCACTAAGGGATATTACGCTGACGATCAACGAGGGGGAGACGCTTGCCGTTATCGGCGGCTCCGGTTCGGGCAAATCGACGCTCCTTCGTCTGATGATTGGTCTCGACCGGCCGACGAGCGGGGCAATCTGCATCGGTGCGGACAACATCGCGGCGATGGATGAGGCGGAGCTCGACCACGTGCGCCTGCGCATGGGGATGGTCTTTCAGTACTCCGCCCTCTTTGACTCGATGAGCGTCGGTGAGAACGTCGCCTTTGGACTGCGTGAGCACACGGACAAAAGTGACGCAGAGATCCGAAGCATCGCCGCGGAGAAACTCGCTCTCGTTGGACTGCCCGATGCGGCGGAGATGATGCCGCAGGAACTCTCGGGCGGCATGAAAAAGCGCGTGGGGCTGGCGCGCGCGATTGCCACCGATCCGTCCATTATCTTTTATGATGAGCCGAGTTCGGGGCTTGACCCCATCATGACGGCGAAGATCGACGAACTCATCATTGATATGCAGAAGAAACTCGGTGTAACCTCCGTCGTCGTCACGCACGATATGGCGAGCGCAAGCCGCATCGCCGACCGCATCGCCATGATCTATGACGGAGCGCTGATCGCCGTGGATACGGCAGAACGCTTTCAAGACATCGACGATGAACGCGTACAGGCATTTTTCCGTACGCTGCATCACCGCAAGGAGAAAGAAGTATGAGTGCAGAGGCAAAGGTAGGGGCGTTTACCCTCGGCGGCGCAGCACTGCTCATCGCCGTCGTCGTGTTCTTCGGCGGACTGCGCCTGAGCGGCGGCGGGGACTATACGCTGTACGCGGGCTTTCACCGTGCCGTGGGGCTGAACCCCGAGGCACAGGTGCTTCTCTCGGGTGTGCCCGTCGGCCGCGTGCAGGACGTTGTGAGCGACGGTGCAGGGGTCACCGTCTCCATGGTCATTCAGCATGGGGTGAAGATTCCGCGCGGCTCTGCCGTCACCATTGGACAGCCCGGCATCATGGGGGATAAATTCATCATCATCACACCAAACGGGAACAGTGATGCCTACGTGAGCGGCGACTATCTCTACGGCACGGATGAGATGGGGATGGACACAATGTTCGTCGAGCTGAACAAGATGATCGTCCTCGTGCAGGATATGCTCACCTCCGTCAACGCCATTGTGGGGGCGCCGGGGTTCCAGACCTCGGTCGTGCAGCTTGCCGTCAACATGGAACGTGTGACGGCGAACCTCGACGGGCTCACGGCGACGCTGGAGCAGATGGCGGCGGAGAATCGCGGCGACCTGCACGGCATTCTTATGAACATGAACACCATGGCGGCAAACCTTGCGCAGAGTACGGCGAGCGTTGAGCGCATCATGGCGAACCTGGAAACGGTTGGCGCTGACCCTGCGACGGCGGAGAACCTCCGCCAGACCCTCGCGAACATCACGGATGCCTCGGGACGCATCGCACATATCGCTGCAGGCATCGAGGCGGTGGCGGGCGATCCGCAGACGCAGGAGGACGCACGCACACTCATTCACAACGCACGCACGATGACGGACAAGGCGGGCGGCCTGATGGGGCGGCTCAGCAGCATCAAGGTCACGCCGAAAGTGGACATCATGTACAGCGGAAAGACGGACGACTGGCGGACTAACTTCAACCTCGACGTCGGTGAGCAGCAGGGCATGTATGCCACCTTCGGCGTGGACGACATCGGCGGCGGGGACAAGGTGAGTGCACAGCTCGGCAAGCGCGGCAGTTTGTTCGGCGCGCGAGCGGGTGTAATCGGCGGCGCAGCGGGGGTCGGTGTCGATGCCTACGCGGGGGACCGATTCAAATTCTCCGCCGATGCCTATGACCCGAACGATTTCACCGTCCGCCTGCGCAGCCAGTATCAGCTGAGCGGCGGCACCTATCTCTTCGGTGAGTGGAATGACGTGAATGACCGCAAACACCGTGCCTTCTATACGGGCATCCGACAGGAGTTTTGAGGCACGCGGATTGACGGGCAGTCAAATATGGGTATAATATATATTGTGGAAATACACTTTGCTTGGGATGAGGAGAAAAACCGCATCAATCGGCAGAAGCTGAAAGAACAAAGCACTGCTGACATCGATCATGAGACAATGGTGCACTTTAAGAAATCGTCCAAGGAAGTCGGTATTCCCTGTCGGGCACGGATCAATTTGTATTTGTCCTGCTGCATGGCGCGTGGACGAACGCTGACAATGCCGCAGCAATAAAATCGAATGAAAATTTTGCAGAACGAATTTAAGTCTTGTGTATCTTTTGCCGATATATTTTTTAAGACGGCGGATTCGTCTGTTTATGTGATGAATAACATGCAATAAACCATAGATAACAGTCAGGGAGGCAGTCTTTATGGCGATGGTGGTCAAAAATAACATGTCGGCGGTGAATACGCTCAATGTCCTGAACAAGAATCAGAGCGCATTGTCACAGAGCCTGCAAAAGGTTTCCTCAGGGATGAAGATCAACAGCGCCGGTGATGATGCTTCGGGGATGGCGATCTCCGAGCGGATGCGCGTTCAGGTGCGTTCGCTCGATCAGGACGACAAGAATACAAAGAACGGCACGGCGCTCCTGCGTACGGCAGAGGGTGCGGTGCAGTCCACGGTGGAAGTTCTGAAGACGCTGAAGGAAAAGGCGATCAACGCTGCGAACGATACGAATACGGACGAGGACCGCAGACTCATCCAGAAAGAGGTCGATAAGCTGATCGACCAGATCGATGAGAATGCGCTGACGACATATAACGGAAAGTACCTCATCGACGGCTCGCGCAACGGCTTCGTCGGCGGCCCGGGGGGGCAGGGGACGTTTACCTGCTTTACGAATATGAGCCTCTCTACGGATACGACAGGCTCGACCTTCCTGACGGAGCTGAAGCGCCGCGATGGAAATGATCTCGGCATCCTCCCGTCCGATACGCTCACGGCGTCGTGGGTAAAGGACGGCGTCACCTATACGCGCTCGGTCAGCCCCATTGGGGACACGTTGGACATCGCTGCGGCGATTCGTCTTGTAACAGAGTCCCATGCGGGGCTTGGTCCGACGAATGAACTGATCGGCATGGATGAGTACAATCGTCCGGTCTATACGCCGGACAACAAGCCCGGCATCACGGTGCAGGCAAATAAGCCGGGCGTCGATGGACAGATTGCGGGCCTTACCTTCTGTGTGACCGACAGCGAGGGGAAGATGCGCAACGATGTCAACGCCACCCTCGATGCATTCAAGGAGACGATCCGCGGGCAGAACCCGTCCGAGGACAATTCCCTGGTTCTCCAGACGGGAACGCGTGCGAATCAGGAGATCAAGGTCGGCTTTACCGATATGCGCTCCGCGGCACTCGGACTTCAGTCCCAGAGCGGAAACGGTTGGGATCATCAGCCGCTGCCGCCTCCGCTGACCCCGCTGCCGCCGAACTTTACGGATACGCAGGTTGTCGGTATGGGACCGAAGGTTCAGCTGACGACGCGTGAGGCGGCAAATGCGGCGATCAACGTATTTGACAATGCACTGATCAAGGCGACGGATGAGGCGGTCAATATCGGCGCGGTGCAGAACCGTCTCCAGTATACGAGCAATAATCTGATCGTTGCGGCGGAGAACGTGCAGGCATCGGAGTCGACCATTCGCGACGCGGATATGGCGAAGGAAATGACGGCGTATACAAAGAATAACGTGCTCACACAGGCAGCGCAGGCGATGCTTGCGCAGGCGAACCAGAACTCGAGCACGGTACTCAGCCTGTTGAAGTAAACAGTGAAGCCCCTCCGATAGTCCTAGGACAATTGGAGGGGATTTTCTTGTTTTCCTATCGTATCCATGCTATTATATAGTGGAGTAAAAATACGATAACATAGATAATACGAGGATGGATAAAGCGATGGATGGGAGCATGGAATCATGAGAACGAATCGGACACGTAAACTGTCATGGCGTGTGTGCTATGCGCTGGCGGCAGGACTGGCAGGAGCCTTCCTGATTCCACAGATGGCATCCGCCGCGCCGATGGGCGAGCACGATATGACTGCAGGGGTCAATGTTGGACGCCCGAATGCGGTGACGACGAGCATCACCGGCACCACACTGAACAACGTCATCAAATGGAACGATTACTCCGTCAAGGCCGGTGAGACGGTCAATTATGATGGAAGGAATTACCTGAACATCGTGACGGGCGGCAGTTCCTCTGCCATCAACGGTACGATCAACAACAGCGGCGGCGATATCTATCTTGTCAACCCGAACGGCGTACTCATGGGCAAGACGGCATCCGTGAACGTCGGCAATCTCTACGTCTCCACGCAGGAGACGTCGACGGTTGGTGCGGGAGCCTTCGAGACGAGCGGCACCGCTCCGCTCAGCACCACGGCAGTCGGCAAGGCGGATGTCGTCAATATGGGCAGCGTGTCGGCGAATAAGGTCGAGGTCTACGGCAAGAACATCCGTATTCTTGACGCAGGCACGGTCAGTGCGGCGACACGCCCTGTCGTCCTCCACACCGATGCGGCAAACGACGGCTATGCGCATATCGGCTACCAGACAGCGACGCCCCCCGCGGCATCTGCCTATACGGTGAACGGCACAGCGGCAACGGCGGCGGACAACTACTATAAGCTTGTTCACAATACAACCGAGTTTCAGAACATCAGCAGCAATCTCGCGGGCAACTATATGCTCGCGAATGACATCGACTTTACCGACCCTGTGACTCTTGCGCCGAAAGCGGTGACGCCGCTCGGCGGCAACGGCGCGGCTCCCTTTACGGGGAAGATCGACGGCAATTTCTATAAGGTAAAGAACTATACCGTTTCCACCGCAACCGGACGGACGGAACATGGCCTTTTCGGACGTGCGAGCGGCGCGCGCTTTGACAACATCGGGATCAAAGGCGTAAATATTGCGCTGCCAACGACTCAGCCGTACTATGGAGGAGCACTTGTCGGGTATACGACAGGCAATACGGTACTGCGCGGTGTGTCCGTGACGGACTCTACTGTGACAGGAAGACCCGGATATGCCGGCGGCATCATTGGGGGGGCAGACCACACCACAGTCTCGGAGTCGTACAGCAAGGTGACGACCAACAGCGGCGGTATTCTTGGTGCAGCACGTAATTATGGTACGGTGTTTAATGATGTGTACAGCGAAGTGACACCGGTTGGGCTCTCTCCGGCAGCAGGGCTGGTTTACGGTATCGATAATCCGTCCGCATTTACACCGGGATTTAAGGTGAACAGAGCCTATTCGACGGCGGACCCGTTTATTACATCGTCGTCAGCACCGCCGATCAACGATACCTATGTGATCAATAAGACAACGGGGCAGATGACGCAATACGGCGTTACGCTGCCGCCCTCGGCGCCCCCGCTGAAGAGCAAATCCTCTGCCACCTATACAAACTGGAACATCAACAATGACGGTGCCCCCGGGGCGAAGTGGCGCATCTATGAGGGACGTACGCTCCCCATGCTGACGGCGTTTATGGACGGCACGGCGACAGCGACGTACAACTACCGCTACTTTAAGGCGGACGGCACGCCCTCTGCCGCAGCCGGGAATACGGTCAAGACGAACGGCACCCTAGTGGGTGGGAATATTGTTCCGCACAGCGGGGCGGACATCAGCCCCGAGTACAACAGCTACTACCTGAAGATTGTCGACAAGAACACGCCGAATGCCGTCGGCGGAGTATCGAATGTGACGTTCAGCGGAAATGTTGATCCCGCGAAGGTAAAGGGCTATGTGAGCGGGCAGGATCTGAACACGACGGACGGCATCCGCAACAAGGGGACGAAGGCGATCCTTTGGACGGACGATCAGGAGGGGCCGAATCTGCGCGGGGTCAATGTCACGGTCAAGCCGCGCGAGGTTCGCCTCGACAACGGGACGATCAACCCGAACCGCATGTATAACGGCAAGAGCGACGTCACGGATGCATTTATCGCCGCGCTGACGAGCGGAAGCGTCACCTCCTCGGGCTTTACCGCGGAGGATATTGCCGCGGGTACGGTCAGCCTTGATTTCACCACGGGCGGCTTCAAGGCACAGATGGTGTACAATCCGGCACTCGCTGCCACAGGGGCGAATCTCGACAAGAACGTCGGCACGAACAAGCCTGTCAAGTTCAGCGGATCGATCGGTTTTACCGGCCCAGATGCGGTAAACTACACCTTCGACAACACGTCGCTCAGCAACCTGACGGGCAGTGCGACCATCACCAAGGCACCGGTCTATCTCCATATCAATAAGTATAAGGCGGACGACAAGATCTACAACGGCGAATCAAATGTGCTCGATGCCGCAATGAAGCAGACGGGTGCTACGCCGAATGTCACACTCGACAAGACGTATACGGCACCGCCGTCTTCGGCGGCATCTCCTGTCCACCATGACGGTGAGATCATGCGCAATGACAATAATGCGGTCGACGATATTGATCTCACGTCCGTCACCGATCCGAAGTACACCGATACGTCGGGCAATGAGCAGATTCATGTCGGCAGCCACAAGCTGGAATATACCAACGTTGGCTTGACGGGTGCTGATGCGGGGAACTATGAGCTGTTCTACAAACTTCCTTTGAGCGGGACAAAGACTGCTGTGACAAACAGCAAGCTCTATCTCGACGGCGATATCGTCCGGCGTGAGATCACGCGCGACAGCTTCAAGGTCTACAACCGCGTGACAGGGCTTGAGGTCAGTGCGGAGAAGGTCTACGACGGGAACGTGTTCTATACCCCGGATCCCAATACCTATCTCTCGGTCAATGCTCCGGCGAGCAGCACGACGGGCATCGTTGCGCGCGATCATGGGCACATCACGTTCGCCCTGACGGGCGGACGGGGACGGTTCCAGGACGGCAGCGGAAATGATACGAAGAACGTTGCCGAGGCGACGAAGCTCGCCTACAATGTCCATGGTGTAGCAGATACCCATACGGATGCGTACGGCGGACACGAGCTGTCCGATTACTATGTTCTTGGGGCAGATGGTGTGACGAAGCATTCGCTCAGCAGTGCGTTTGACGCAACGGGCGACGGCAAGATCACGCCGAAGGTTCTCACGGCGACTGTCGTGAACAGCAATATTACGAAGGTCTACGATGCCATGCGCGAGCAGACCGACGGCAACCGCCATATCATCAAGGGGGATCCGCTGGTCACTCTCTCGGGCTTTGTGACGGGCGAGTCGCGTACGAATACGTCGACGGCGATGTATGCGACCAAGAATGTTGTCCTGGACGCATTTGGCAGCCCCACGACACAAGCGGTGGACTACACCGCGTCCTTCGTGCGCCCTGCGGGGGCGGAGTCGGATAACTATACGCTCGATCCGACGGGGACGACGGTGTCAAACAGCGCGGCAATCGCGGGGAGCTATACGGGCGTCATCACCCCGCGCAGCCTCACGATGACGTTTACCCCCGTGACGAAGATCTATGACGGCACGGATACCAATACGGACAAGGAACTCGCTACGCTGAACGACGGTGCCGGCGGCGCTGTCGTCACGGCGGACGGGATCACCACGACGAACTTCAATATGACGGGCGTGACCAGCCGCTATGGCAGCGGTACGGGGGCATCGTTTGCCTCGAACGTCAATGCGGGCAGCCGTACGGTGGAGTATACGGGGCTTGCAGGAACACTGTCGGACAACAACTATAAGATTGTCGATACGCAGTACGGCACAGGAACGATCACGCGCCGCCGCATCGATCCGACGGGCTTTCAGGTGCGCAAGTCGGATGGAACGGTCGCCAATGCGACGAAGGTCTACGACGGCAATGACCGCTATACCCTCCCCTCGGGTGCCTATCTGACGACACCTGTCGCACCGTCTCCAACGACGGGCCTTGTCACGCGCGACTACGGGAAGATCACTTTTGATCTGAAGAGCGGATCGGCGGGGCATTTCGCAAGCGACCCGGATGGGAACAACCTCACCTCGCATGTCTCCGAGGCACAGTACGTTGCCTATGATGTCATCGCCCGTACAAGCAACGGGACGACCAATCCGCTGTCGAACTATACCTTCGGTTCGGCGGCGGCAGAGGCCGCCGGGACGCTGAAGAATCTCGAAAATATCACGAACGCGAACCCCGCCCATGTTACGGCGTCGGGGACTATTACCCCTGCCAATCTGACGGCGACGACGCACAATATCACGAAGGTCTACGATGCCATGGCCGAGCATACGGACGGCAGCCGCAATATCGTCAAGGGAGATTCTGTCGTCACCTTTACGGGCTGGCAGACGAACGATGCCGGACAGCAGGAGAAGCGCACGAACACCTCGACGGCGGCGTACGCCTCGAAAAACGTCGCCTATGATCCTTCGCACAACATCACGACGCAGACGGTCAACTACACGGCGCAACTTTCGGGACAGTATGCCGATGACTATCAGATCGTGGATGCGGCGAATACGGTGATCAGTTCAGCGGCGGGCACAGGCGCGGGAACGACCGTGACGCTGAATGCGCCGCTGACCGTTGCCAATGCCGGGACGATTACGCCGCGTGCGCTGAAGATCAAGATGGCGGATGTGTCAAAGACCTATGATGGGGATACGCGCAATACGTCCGCGACCGTAGCAGAGATCACCGATACGGTGAACAGCTCCGTGATCGGCGCCATCCTGGGCGACGACAATGTGACGGCGTCGCGCCTCACTGCACAGTACAACACGCAGATGAGTGCATCGCCGGGGAACTATCACAGCGATTACGGCCGCCTCGCGGGGACGACGTTTACGCCGAATCCCAACGCGAGCAACGGCGTACAGCATGATGTGCAGTACACGAACATGAAGAATGCGTTCGGCACAGAGTTTGGGACACCCACGGCGGGCAACTACACCGTGGACACGGATGCCTACGGCAAGGGGACAATCAACCGCCGCGACCTTAACCCGGACGACTTCCACGTCGTTGATGCCTTTGGCACCGTGGCGAATGCAGCAAAGGAGTATGACGGGACGGATGTCTACAATGTCCCTGCCGGCTGGTCGATTGTGCCGAGCGGCGGTCCCGGGACGGGTGTCGTCGCGGGCGACAATGTGACGTTCAGCCTTACGAGCGGCGGCGCAAAGTTCACCACGGCGGCGAAAAACCCGACGGCAAATGCATTCGAAGCGGCGAAGGTCATGTACAACGTCGCGGCGAGCGGAGACCCAATCAAGATCAAGAACTATACCCTCGGCGGGCAGAAACTCGAAGAAGGCCGCGGGAAGGTCTACGGCGACGGCACGATTACGCGCCGGACCATCGATCTCGCCCTTGTGCAGAACACGGGCATTGACAAGGTCTATGACGGCCAGACGGGACTCATCGATACGGCGTCGAAGCACTGGAACGCGCTTACGAAGACGGATGCGCGCGGCAATGTGAAGTACGCGGCGGGATCGAAGGAGCTCGTCAATGACGGCTCGTCCTTCCATATTGAGTCAAACTACCGCAACAGCGCAAACACGGCGAATGACAAGAATGTCGCGAAGTCGGCGGGCACGGTCATCGACAAAGATATACAGTACGATATTCACATTTCGGGCGGTGATGCACGCAACTATGCGTTTGCCAACGGCGGCACACCGATCAATGCGGAGAACGGACTTAAACTTTCGGCGACGGGCAAGATTACGCCGAAGGATCTTTCCAATGCGTTCACAAAGATCACGAAGGTGTATGACGGCACGACAAATGTTGATCCGACCGCTGTTGGATTCACGTCAGGCGCCGTGCTGAGCGGAGACTCGGTCAGCCTCGCGGGGCATGCGGAGGCATTCCAGAGCCCGAATGTGCGCGGTGATGGGACGACGACGGTCATCGACGGAGCGGTGCAGAAAAACTGGATCAACTATTCAGGGCTCTCGCTCGGCGGTGCGGATGCGGATAACTATACCATCAGTGCGACGGCAAAGGGGCTGGGCGAAATCACGCCGCTCCAATTGAACCCCTCGACGGTGACGCTCCTGACAACGGGACCTGCGACGAAGGTCTATGACGGCACGAGGACGGTCAAGTGGACGAACGGGTCGGCGGCCGTCAATGATGTAAAGAACTACATTACCGATGCGCAGGTGACGGTGGGCGGGAACACGCTGAGTGTCCTGGGCGATGTCAGCCTGCAGTCGGCGGAATATGATACGAAGAATGTGGCAGGTGGTGCCTCGGTCGGCCGCGTGACCTATCACATGCGCTATACGGGAACGAGCGGGAACTTTGCGCTTGCTCCCGGCGCATCGACATTTGACGCATTGGGCGACGGCACCATCACGCCGAAGGATGTCAAGGCGGCGATTCAGGGACCGATGACGAAGGTCTATGATGGAACGACCGATGTGATCGGTGCGGCGCGCAACTCGCTCGGGACGATACGCACGGCGAACGACATGGTTTCCCTCACGGGACTCATCGCAGGGGACGGTGCGACGAATCAGTCGACGGCTTCCTATGATGATAAGAATGTTGGCGCGGGCAGCAAGTCCATCACCTACGATGTGAAGATCGATCCGATGAATGCCGGGAACTACCGCCTCGTCGACGCGATGGGGGTAGCCATCACAGCACCGATTACAACAACGAACAATACGATCACGGCACGCAGGGTGAACGTCACCTTCGGCAATGTCAGCAAGAGCTTTGACGGAACATCGACGAATACGACGATTGATCCGTCTGTTTCGGCTGCCGATGCAGCAGTGCTGAACCGCGACAGCGCGGGACTCGTCAACGGCTCGAACAAGCTGACCAATCTGGGCGGCATCGTCAGCAACTATGGACGGCGGACGGGCGGCACGTTTACCCCCGATGCAAATGCGGGCACGAACAAGGATGTACAGTACGCAGGCCTCGCTGCAGCGATGGGGACAACCCTCGGCAGTGATGCGGCGAACTACGTCTTTGATACGGACGGCTACGGCAAGGGCTCGATCGGCAAGGCAATCATCAATGCAAGCGATGTGACCTTTACGGCGGGGAATGCCTCGAAGGTCTACGACGGCACGCGTGCCGTGAAGTACAACGGATCTGCGGCATCGAATGATGTGAAGAACTATATCACAACCATCGGTGTCATGCTGAACGGAAACTGGGTTGATCTCAGCAGCGACGTTGTGATGGATCTTGGGGGAACGCGTTACTCCAGCCCCAATGCGACGAACGGCACGCCCGATACGGTGACGTACAAGTTCCATCTGAACAACAATAATATCACGGTCAATGGAACGAACGACTTTACCAAGGATGCACAGGGCACGATTGACCGCCGTGTGCTGAATGTGGGGCTTGCACAGAATTCGGGCATCGACAAGATCTATGACGGGAACGCGAAGCTCATCGATACGGCATCGCGTCACTATGATAAATTTGTCGATGACGACGCGCGCGGCAATGTCGTCTATGCGGCGGGGACGACCAACGACAACAAGCTCGTGCGGACGTCGAACGGCGCGGCGGTGAACGACGGCGCAAAGATGACGATCACGGCGAACTACGTCGATAATCTCACGAACCGTACGGCGGACAAGAACGTCGTGCGCGACGGCGGCGGCAATGTGACAGCGAAGGATATTGCCTACAATGTCAAGATCGATGCCGCGAACGGCGGGCGCAACTATCAGCTCTCCGACGGCATGACGACGGCCAACGCCGAGGACGGTCTCAATATGGACGCGGCGGGTACGATCTCCCCGCGCAAGATCACACTCGGGTTTGCCAATGTGTCGAAGCCGTATGATACGACCGCAGTCAACAATACGAAGAACATTACCTCCGTGACGGCGGGCAACAGCGACGGACGCGGTGCGGCAGCGCTTGCGGCGGACGGCATCACAAGCGCGTCGTTCAATACGGCGGGTGTTCAGAGTTTCTACGGTGCGGGCAATACCGACGGAACGTTCGTGCAGAATCCCAACGTTGTGACGGATGCAAACGGAAACGTCATCACGAACGGCAAGGATGTGCAGTACTCGAATCTCGCCAATACCCTTGCGGCTCAGCCGTATGCGGGCAACTATGAAGTGGCAGATACCGCCTACGGCAAGGGGACAATCCGCAAGCGTACGGTCACCGCGAACGACTTCAGCTTCAGTATCGACCCCGCTAGGAAGATGTACGACGGCACACGAGATGTCGTATGGACAGACCCTGTAACCCGCAAGTCCTACAAGGATATGGCTCATGTCAAGAAGCATTTCCAAACCAGTACCTTGGATCTTGGCGGCGGGAATACGGTGCCGATCAACCTTGACGATATCAGCCTGAACAGTGCGCAGTACAACGATGCGAACGTGGCGCTTGCGAACAGCGTTGACTACAACGTGACCATCAACACGACGAATTTCGATTTCTCGGGAACGCGCAACAAGAACATCCATCACACGGGCGACACCATCACCAGACGTGACCTTGCGACACTGCTTCCGCAGCATCTCATCAAGGAGTACGACGGTACGGCGACGTTCGATCAGACGAACCGCGACTTTGTCAATGCGATGGCGCGTGAGCATCTGGAGGGAATTGTTGCCGCAGACCGCAACAAGGGGATCGTACTGAATGTGACGGGGACGTATAACAGCCCAAACGCCTCGGCAGAGACAAAGGCGGATGCGGAGGCACGTACTTCTGCGACGGCAGGACGTACGGTCACCTACTCGCTGACCCTCTCGGGGCCCGCTGCGGCAACCGCCAACTACACGATTGGGACCTCGCCGACGACACTTGCGGCAGATATCTACAAGAAGACGCTCTCGGTCGATGTCGCGCGCAAGGAAAAAGATTACGACGGCACGGCGGCAGTGACCGGGCTGACGGCGGGCGATATTGTCTTCGGCGGTGTTGCGGCGGGGGATACGCTTGCTCTTGATTCGACAGCGCTCTCGCTGGTCAACGGGAAGTATCTCGACGCGGCAGGAAATGCAGACCCGACGGTCAGCCGCGATGCGAACCGCAACGTGGCGGATAAGGCGGTCAGCTACACGGGGCTGGATGCCGCTCTCGCGGATCTTGCGACGCGCAATACGACTGCCGCGAACTATCGCGTGGACGGCGGCACCAAGAACTATACCGCTGCCGCTGGGAAGGGCCGCATCAATCCGCTGACGATCACGCCGGGGAATATCAATACGATATTTGACACGGCGGGTGCCAGGAAAATCTATGATGGTACGCGTGCGGTCAAGTACAACGGGAAGAACACCGCTGATGCGCTCAGGAACTATCTCACGAGCGCGACAGTTCAAGTCGGCTCGCAGACGGTCAATATCAAGGACGATCTTGCCATTGACCCGAATGCTTCGCACTATGACAATAAGAATGCAGGTACGGGCAAGACTGTCACCTATGGGTTGAAGTACACGGGCAATAACTTCAACATTACCGACTTTACCAAGGATGACGTCGGTGAGATTACACCGAAGGATGTCCGTGTCGCCGGACTTGGTCAGCTCGTCAAGACGTATGACGGGACGTCCTACGTCTATGATGCGGCGCATCCCGAGACTGTGACCAAACGTCATGGGACGCAGGTCACGGACGGGGACAGCGTCGTTGAGCTGGAGAATGGCGGCCTGATTGCGGGCGATGATGTGCAGAACGCATCGACGGCAGAATATGCCGATAAGAATGCGGGCACGGGCAAGACCGTGATCTACAATCCGCAGCTTACCGGGGCAGATGCCGCGAACTACCGTCTGGTGGATGTGCTTGGGAATGCGATTCCTGCGGGCGGCCTGACCACGACTGACAATACGATCAAGAAGCGTCTGCTGGATATCACGTTTGATCATGCTGACAAGACCTACGATACGACGTCGACGAATGATACGCATGTCACGGCACGCGTCGATGCCGCGGCGGGACGCACGCTCCTGAACGATGGCGTCGGTGTGATCAACGGGCGCATTACGACCCTCACGACCACGAATGTCGACAGTGACTACGGGTACAACAGCACGGATGCGACCTTTAGAGCAGATGCGAACGCAGGCGAGAAAGATGTGCAGTACCGCAATGTCGGCGCGGCGCTTCGTTCGCAGCTCGGCACGAATGCGGGCAACTACGACTTTAAGGAGAACTACTACGGAAAGGGGGCGATTGATAAGGCGAATGTGACGGCGGCCAACTTCGATCTTCACTTTGGCTTGGCGAAGAAGGAGTATGACGGCACGACAGCCGTGGACAATCCGAAGGGCAATCTCCTGCCCGCCAGCACCGTTACCATCGGCGGCATCGCACACACACTGCCTGATGAGAATGTTGCGTCGGTGACGGGCACGTATCGTGATAAGAATGCCGGCAATCCGCGTGTGGACTATCGGGTGAAAATCGACAATCGGAACTTTAACCTCGGTTCGTGGGACGGCATCGTGGACAAGGACGGTGCAGGACAGATCACGAAGCGCAGGCTGATCGCCGATCCATCGAACTACCTGACAAAGGAGTACGACGGGACTTCAGACATTATCGGCAAGGCACGCAATGGGCATGGTGATCTCATTACGGCGGGCGGGGATAACCTCGTCAAGTTCCATCACTACAAGAATGGGGCGACGAACGGTGACGACGGCCTCGATACCGTGTTCCGGAATGACGGCGATGTCAGCAATGACACGACGGCAGTATACGATGATCCCAATGTCAAATGGCAGGGCGGCGTATGGAACCAGGGCAACGGTACGATTGACGACAAGACCGTCAACTACAGCCTTGCGATCAGCGGCACGGGCGCCAATAACTATGAGATTGTCGATGCGAACGGCAATGCCGTGAACCTCGCGAACCCGTATGTCGGCAAGGGCAAGATCACGCCGAAGGACATCGTGCTGAAGGCGGATCCGCAGAGCCGCTGGATCAACGAGGGCCTTCCCTCAAGCTATACGGGAACGCCGTCCGGGTCGAACCTCGGCCACAGTGATATTCCAGCGGTTCTGCAGGGCGAGGTGCTCCCGGGAACGATCGACTATGACGCCCCGAATGCGCGCCTGCGCGTCGGCGACTATGCCATCAACGGCACGTATCATGCACCGGGCGGCACGGACGGCGACGCTGTGTCGCGCAACTACCGCTTTGTGCAGGATCCCGCGAATGCAACGGCGCTCCATGTCGGACCCTATATCCCCGACTATGAGTACTATAAGGCAATGACGCAGGTGAGCAAGATGACGCCGGACGAATACGCCTATGAAAATGCTTCGCTCGACCGCACGAATCACTACAGCCGCAAACCGACGGCACAGGTGAATTCGGTTCCGCCCTCCGTCAATGTGATGAAGGATGGAAAGGATATCACGCGGAGCGATATCAACGTCCTTGACGATACGGTCTACACCATCGTCGATGATGTATTCAGCTGAGACTTGGGCAGAAGAAAAACAGAGCGCCCCATCAACGGCTCTATTGTCGATGGGGCGCTCTGCTGTATTTATTTCCTTTTCGTCAGCACCTGCAGGAGTGCGCGGCATCCCGCCTCCACATCGCGGTAGGCAGCGTTGAAGTCGCCCGTGTACCACGGGTCGGCGACATCGCGTGTCGTGCCCGTATACGAGAGCAGTTTATGTACTTTGCCGTTCGGATCGCCGCCTGTGAGTCGTGAGAGATCGCGCATATTCTCCTCGTCCATGCCGATGATCATATCGCAGGCATCGTAGTCGGCATGGGTCATGAGCGCTGCGTGCCGCGTTTCGTACGGGATGCCGTGTGCGTCCAAAACGGCGCGTGTGCCCTGGTGGGTGTCACTGCCGATCTCATCGGTATGGAGTGCCTTGGATGTGATGCTGATGCTGTCCGTCAGTCCCGCCTCGCGAACGAGGTGCTTCATGACGAACTCTGCCATCGGTGAGCGGCAGATATTGCCGTGGCAGACGAATAGGATGCGGTTCATTGTACTCCTCCTTTTCAGAAATTACCGGCAGAATGAGGCCGTCAGATCAGCGCAGATACTTCGTTCGAACGAAACAGAAAAGGTAATTGCGAGGATGATATGGAATGTATCCGTGCTTCCTTAAGTGTAACGAAAAAGGGGGAGAATCGCAACATGGATGCTGTCAAAACATTGAAATGTATTTATGAAAATGTTAGAATACAAATGGATTTGTATGCATGTGCAGGGACGCATGGGATAAGAGGAATATTCGTCTGCATCATTTAGGAGTTGAATTGGATCGTGCATAACAAGATGAGTCATCGGAACCAAAAGGCTGGGCGCATCGGTGCGGCAGCACTGCTGTGCGGCGCTGCCATCTGTACGGGAACGGCAGGGCATGCCGCCCCGTCGCTCGAACGCCCGGAGGCGGACATTGCGGGGCAGCTGGCGATGCCGGAGATCGGGGTGGAGGATCAGACACCGACGTATCAGCAGGATAACTATGATGCAACGTTCACCGTGGAGAACTTCATCCTGGAGGCACCCGATCTGAATCTCGACAAGGAGCCGCTTGTCGAGCTCCTGCAGGAGGGGATGGGGGACAGAAAGACGATTGCCGACCTGCGCCGTACGGTGGATGCGCTGACGACATACTGCCGTACGCATGGCTATCCTGCCGCTGCCGCATATCTCCCGCCGCAGGACAGCCCCGATGGGATGGTCGTTCTGCGCATCATCCCGGGACGCTACGATGAGATTTCGATTGACAACAACAGCCGCCTCAAAACGCCTGTGGCACAGCGCATTATTGCAGGACTGAAGGCGGACGACATCATTACGACCGATAAGCTCGAGACGGCGCTTTACTCGGTGTCGGATGCGACGGGGGCGCGTGCCGTCGGTGTGCTCAGTCCCGGCAGGACATTCGGCACGAGCAAGCTGACGGTGCGTATCGAGGACTCGAAGGAGTCCAATACGATTTTCTACGTGGAGAATTACGGCAGCCCAAGCACGGGCCGCTATCGCTACGGGCTGCAGGAGACGCTCTACGATCCGTCGGGGACAGGGGACAAAGTGAGTGTCGGCGGACTGATCTCGAACGGGAGCCTGCGGAATTTCTATGCAAACTATGAGACTGTGGTGGGGCGCGGCGGCTCAACGCTCGGCATTGGTGCTTCGCGCATGAACTATAAGGTCAAAAACTCATTGGCCCCCCTCGGTGCAGAGGGAGAGTCGCTGACGGTGACGCTGTTCGGGCGGGTGCCGATCTTCCATCAGACGGACCGCAGCCTCGCTCTGCGCTACGGTTATAACTACCGCGACCTGAATGACGATATTACGGCCTTCAATCTCAAGGGGCGCAAGCATACGAACAGCATCTATGCTGGATTGGTCGGAATGCAGCGCTCGCCCGGGTTTGCCCTTGATTACAGTGCCAATGTGACGTTCGGCTGGCTGGATTTTGACTCGTATTACAGTGCGGTTCTCGGGGCAGTCAACCACATCAATGAGGGGACATACGCGAAGCTTGAGGCAGAGGCGACAGCGGTGCAGAATCTCGGGCATGCGACGGATTTCCTCGCAAAGGTCTCGGGGCAGAAGGCAAGCTGCAACCTTGACAACTCGGAGGAGTTCTATCTCGGCGGCCCGAACGGCGTGCGTGCCTATGCGCAGGGGGAAGGCTCGGGCGACGAGGGAGTGCTCGGTACGGCAGAGCTTCGCTGGCATACGCCTGTGCGAGGGCTGACGCTCAGCACGTTCTACGATGCCGGAACAGTTCGCGTGAATAAGACAGCTGTCGGCAGTCATAACAGGGTGACGCTGCACGGCTGGGGGGTTGGTGCCGCGTACAGTGAGCCGGGCGACTGGTTTGCGCGCCTCGATTATGCACGGCGGCTTGGGACGGATGCGTCGGTGGCTCCGCAGAACAATGCGCGCGGACGCGTGTGGTTCCAGCTGGGCAAAATTTGGTAAGGATGTGCTGATCCATGCGCTGGACCAAATCGGTGCAGCGTTTATCGTACGTCCATAAGTCATTTTTGGATGGAACGCATGGGGATGGACGGATCGACCGATGAGACTTAGGCGAAAGCCGTGGATTGACGCGGCAATTTTGGACTATGCAGATTTTGTGACGCCGCTTGGCGGGGATTGGCAGCGTTTTGCAGGCGCGTGGGCTGAAACGTTTGGACGCAGGGCACCGCTTCACATCGAGATCGGTGTGGGAAAGGGCGACTTCATTACGGAGTTGGCATCGCGCCATCCCAATGTGAACTATGTCGGACTCGAGGCGCAGCAGGGCGTGCTCTACTTTGCGGCACGCAAGGCCGCGGAGCGGAAGCTGAAGAATATCCGCCTGCTGGTTTTTGATGCGGCGCATCTGACGGAGCTTTTTGCACCGCAAGAGGCAGATCGTATCTATTTGAATTTTTCCGACCCATGGCCGAAAAAACGTCATGCCAAACGCCGCCTGACGAGTGAGGTGTTTCTCACACGCTATCGTACGGTGCTCGCGGAAGGCGGTGAGATCCGCTTTAAGACGGATAATATGGGGCTGTTTGCCTACTCGCTTGAAATGATGGAGCGCGAGGGGTGGCGTCTGACGGATGTGACTCATGATCTCCATGCACTGGGGGAAGCGGATAACATCATGACGGAGTATGAGCGAAAGTTCAGCGCGCGCGGCGCAAAGATCGGACGCCTCGTTGCACATCGTCCCGCCGGGGATATGTAATGCGTACGCGCTATACGCTCTTTAAGAGTGAGACAGAGCCGATCGTCATCATCATGGTGATTCTGCTCGTGACGGGGACAATCAATGTCTTCAGCTCGAGTTATGTCCTTGCGGCGATGGATTATGAGAATCCGTATTATTTCCTGCAGCGGCATCTTCAATGGCTTGTGATCGGCGGATTGTCCTGTTGGATCTGCCGGCGGATCAATTATCAGCGGCTGCGCGGACTGATGTTCATCGGGCTTGCCGTTACGCTTTTTCTCCTCGTTGCCGTGCTCTTTGTCGGGACGACAGTCAACGGTGCACAGCGGTGGATTGCCCTTGGCCCGTTCAGCTTCCAGCCGGCGGAGTTCGCAAAGCTGATGGGCGTGCTCATGGGAGCGTTCTCGATTTCGTCTGTGCTCAGTAAAGAACGCTTCCGTATGGAGCGGGACTGGCCGCGCGTTGTCATTCCGTTCGGTGCGATTTTTCTCATGGCGTTCCTCGTCTATCGTGAGCCGGATTTCGGCACGGCGTGTATCGTTTTCGGCGTGCCGCTTCTGATGGCGCTTGTACTGCTCGTTCCGCCAAGCCGCTGGGTGTTGATTCTGCTGCCTGTGGGATTGGCAGCCCTTGCCATCGGCACGCTGCAGCCCTATCGCATGAAGCGCATGGAGGTGTGGTTCGATCCGTGGTCGGATGCACGAAATGCAGGCTATCAGATGGTGCAGTCCCTCTCGACGATCGGCTCAGGCGGCGTCTTCGGCATGGGGTTCGGTGACGGCGTGAGCAAGTACGAGTATTTGCCCGAGGCACATACGGACTTTGCCTTTGCGATCTTCAGCCAGGAGCACGGATTCTTCGGCGTGGCACTGATCTTCTTCCTGTTCGCCGTTATGCTGATCGCGTGTATCCGCGTGTCGATACGGGCAAAGGATACATTTGGACAGGTGCTGGCTCTCGGCATCGTATTTCTTGTCCTCGGGCAGGCACTTGCCAATCTCGCGATGGTCGCGGGGCTGCTTCCCGTGGTCGGTGTACCGCTTCCGTTCATCAGCTACGGAGGGTCGTCGCTGATCGTGACGATGGCGGGGATGGGGATGCTGCTCGGCATTGCCGACCGCAGTCTTGACCCGCCGCAGGGACAGAAAAAAAAGAAGGAACCGCCCGAAGTGCGGCGGCGCAAAATGCATGTGGTGCGATGAGAGGATACGCCGCGCAAAGACCAGGAGAGATGGGGACAGAGCCCATCTCTTTTTGTATAAGTACGCATATATTTTTGTTTTCCAGGATAGAAAGATACGCTAGGGGAAGTGTAAATGTAAAACTTTGTAAAATATGCGTTGACAAGGGTTTTTGTGAATGATATTATGTGAAAGTCCCTTTTTGGAGGTGGACTATGTCTCTGGAAAAACTGCGCACGGCACGCTGTATTGCCGGTGTTCATCAGGTGTGCAAAGCCGTAAAGAGCGGCACGGCGGAGACGGTGTTCATTGCAGCGGACGCGGATCACCGCGTACTCGGCGCACTGCTGGCGGCGTGTGCGGAGGCGGGACTTGAGCCGAACCGTACGGCGACACGGGCAGAGTTGGGTGAATATGCCCGCCTTGACGTGAGTGCCGCAGCGGTGGCGATTTTGCGGAAGCACTGATACATTCAACGTGTTCATCGCATCAGCGATTCCATACGGTAAAAACGCAGGCACTGCGTTTTCATACAAAAAGAATTGGAATGACGACAAAGGAAGGAGGTGCAGTATGCCAACGATCAATCAGCTCATTCGCAAGAGCCGGAAGAGCCTTGAGGAGAAATCGAAAGCACCAGCACTGAAGAACAGCCCGCAGAAGCGCGGCGTCTGCACGCGTGTCTATACATCCACGCCGAAGAAGCCGAACTCTGCTCTTAGAAAGGTTGCTCGTGTTCGCCTGACGAACAGCATCGAGGTGACCGCATATATCCCGGGAATCGGGCACAATCTGCAGGAGCACAGCGTCGTCCTCATTCGCGGCGGCCGTGTGAAGGATCTGCCGGGTGTCCGCTATCATATCATTCGCGGCTCGCTCGATACCGCCGGTGTGCAGGATCGCGCACAGGCGCGTTCAAAGTACGGCGCGAAGCGCGCGAAGAAGAAGTAAGGCAGTATATCGTTAGGAGGTTGGGCTATGCCACGTAAGGGCCCTGTGCCGAAGCGGGATGTTCTGCCGGATCCGGTATATCATTCCAAGACGGTGACAAAATTCATCAACAAGGTTATGCTCTCGGGCAAGAAGAGCGTTGCACAGCGCGTCGTTTATGATGCGTTCGAGACGATTCGCGAGAAGACGGGGCAGGATCCGCTCGAGGTGTTCGAGACGGCACTGCGCAATGTCATGCCCGTGCTCGAGGTCAAGGCACGCCGCGTCGGCGGTGCCAACTATCAGGTTCCGGTCGAGGTTCGTGCGGATCGCCGCATGACGCTTGGCATCCGCTGGCTTGTCAGCTATGCGCGTCTGCGCGGCGAGAAGACGATGGATGCACGCCTCTCGGCAGAGCTGATGGACGCTGCGAACAATACGGGCGCAGCGATCAAGAAGAAGGAAGATACGCACAAGATGGCGGAGGCCA
>ERZ773079.260-NODE-260-length-36474-cov-16.705731_pt1 | contig 36474 bp, 35 predicted proteins | sample MGYA00511355_ERZ773079 | MGnify/ENA primary metagenome ERZ773079 (study PRJEB29015, sample SAMEA2737979) | human oral metagenome | biome: human oral; feature: human-associated habitat; material: dental | place: China | collected 2117 ... | reverse complement strand
AAAAGAGGTGTTAGCCCTATGGAAGTTTTATACGCAAAAGCCGCCATAAAAGCAATCAAAGCCATGGATAAACCAAGCAAACAACGCGTCAAACAAGCGATAGAGTGTCTCCCTCAAGGCGATATAAAATTATTGAAAGGGAGCGGTGGTGTACTCTATCGCTCGCGTGTCGGCAATTGGCGTATTGTGTTTTCGTTCGTAAATGGAAATAAGATACTCATCGAAAAGATCGCCCCGCGCGGTGATGTTTATAAAGGAGGGTTATTTCAATGACTGTAAAAGCGCAAATCATCAATATGGTTGACTATGTTCCCACGCAGGATCTCCCTATTCTTCTAGAAATCATCAGGCGCTTTGTCCCTGAGGAACGAGACGAATACGCAACAAAAGACGACTTGCACATGCATAAAATCGCCATGGAAGAACTTCAGCGCGGCGAAACCGTCCCACATGATAGCGTCGACTGGAGCTAAAGAAAGGGGGTGTCCCCATGGCTAAAGTCCGCGTCAGAAAGCGCGGGAAGACCTATTCTTATAGTTTCGACATCCAAAAAAGCCCGCGCCGCATGAAAGAAAAAGGCGGCTTTCCTACCAAAGAAGCCGCCTATGAAGCTGGTATGACCGCCTTTGTTGACTGGAAACACGGCAACATCGGCATCACCTCCGAGCGTGTCACGCTAAACGACTTCTTTCGCTCGTGGTTTGCTAATGTCGTCAAGAAGTCCCTGCGTCCCAGCACCATGAAAACCTACCACCAATACTACCAAAACCATATAGCGCCGCACCTGGGCGCAATGTACCTGCAGGACATCCGCCCGCGCCATATCGACGCCCTCTATCGCGCTCTAGCTGAAACCGACCTAAAAAAAAGTACCGTCACCCTCACCGCTCGCATTCTCTCCACGATCCTACACTACGCCGTCTATCCCTCCGAGATCATTTCTGACAACCCTTGTCGCTATGTCAAACTGCCCAAGATGGACACCACGCCAAAGATAAAGCGCCGCGTCCTAACCTCAGCAGAAATTCAAACCCTGCTCACCGACTACCCCGTATCGCACCGATTCCATATACCGCTTATCCTCGGCATCTATGCCGGACTGCGTATCGGTGAAGCCTTGGGGCTGACATGGCAAGACGTTGACCTTGTGCGCGGTGCTATCTTTATTCGCCGCCAGCTGCACCAAGAGGGCAAAGTCTGCTACTTCGGACTGCCCAAGACAGCCACCAGTATTCGGGAAATCCTCCTGCCGCAAAAAGCCATCACCGTCCTGCACACATGGCGCAAGTATCAGAACGAACAACGGATAAAAGACGGTAGGAAGTATCATGCCATCTACGAGGTCGAGGGCGCTGTCAAGCTCCTGCCCATCACCGACCCACCCCCTGCAGGCGGTATCCGCCGGGAACTTGTAGCAACCGGCAAGCACGGCGCCCCCGTCAGCCGGCTTGCCTATATGCGTGCCCTGCAAAAGCATGATACCAATCACCACAGCCTGCGCCATACCCACGCTACCCGGCTAATAGAAGCCGGCGCAAAGCCCGTTGATGTAGCCGCCCGTCTCGGGCATGCCAGCGCCACCATCACCCAAGATCTATACACCCATGACACGGAGGCCATGAAAAGAGAAACCGCCAACCTCGTGAACAAAATCCTGTAGACAAGGCGCTTTTGTAGACAAAATGTAGGCAAATGATAAAAGCTAGGTGCAAGAAGCCTTGCTAAATCTAACTTTGCTGTTCACTTGACACAGTACGTCCAGTTTTATCGCAATTTTTCTAATTCTTTTCTCACAAAAAATCCGATATTAAATCTTCTTGGGCTCGAGCCTGAAAAATGCAATTTCCGGCGGGCAGCCGATGCGAAGCGGAAACCAACTTCCGTTGCCAGAGTGCACATAACCTGTAGAATCCCCAACTTTCACCATGCCGCGTGTGTATTTAAAAACGGGAAAAAGCGGAAGCCCCAAGATGCCGAACTGACTGCCATGCGTATGACCGGTCAGCGTGAGCGCCGCGCCATGCGCCGCACCGTCGTCGATGAATTCTGGATGGTGACCGAGCAGGATGAAAGGCGCCCCCACCGGCACCTTCGCCATCGCCTTTTCTGCATGTGCGCGGCGCATCTCGTCAAAATGGGCGCGATCCACTGGATAATCTGCGCCTGCCAGATAGAGCCCGCCAGCAATCTCCACAGCATCGTCTAAGAGAACGCGCACCCGCGTCTTGGCAAGATATGAAAGTGTCCTGGGCGCATCGCGAAGATATTCGTGATTGCCCATGATAAATGCGATGCCGAGCGGAAAATCATCGACATGCTGCTCAAGAACCTCCGCCGCCTGTGCATTCTTATCCACGTCATCAAAGAGATCGCCTGTGATGACGAGAAGGTCAGGCGCACTAGCCGCTGTCTGTACGATGAGGGCATCGAGCATCGAAAGTGAGAAAAAGTTTCCAAGGTGGATGTCGCTAAGCTGTGCGAGCGTCATGGCTGCCTCATCCTTTAAACCTGCTACAGGAATACGAAACCTTCGCTCGACCTGGTGGAGTCGTTCGACCTCGGCGCCGTAAAGAGACAGCCCCATCGCTGCCGCCGGATAAACCGCGGCTTTTTTCAACAGGCGCCTGCGCTCTGGATCGTAGGGAACGCGCATCGTCTTTCGATAAAGCCAGCGAGCCAACACTGCCATGAAAGCAAAGAGTGAGAAAAACAATTCTGCCATAAAGACGACGGCAACGCTCTCTGTTACGCGCGCCTCTTTCATCCCGCAGGTGAATAAGAGCAGGACACAACCAACATCAAACACAAGGATACTGAAGCGTGCATGCTTAAGCCGCCGTCCTGAAAAAAGATAGCGCAGAGAAAAAATCGCAAGCAGCGCCATCAGCAGGAGTACAAGGATGAGTATGAGCAAAAAGGACAGCATGATTTTCTCCATCGATTTCACGATTATCTGCTGCATGGCGCGTAATGCTTTTGACATCAGTCGCTTACAGCATAGGATAAAAATTTTTCGTTTGACATAGAAAAACTTCCATTCACCCCATGGATCCGGATGAATGGAAGGATCTATATGGATCTACCTTTATCGGAAATTCAGCAAGTTATTGCACGATCTCCGGCAGGCTTTAAAGGATACCGAGCAGGCTGTGTGCGACAAAATAAGATGCCGCTGCACCTGCGAGCGGAGCTACGACAGGAACCCAAGCATAGCCCCAATCACTGCCGCCCTTGCCTGCAATCGGGCAGATGGCATGTGCAATGCGCGGGCCAAGGTCTCTGGCAGGGTTCATCGCATATCCTGTCGGACCACCGAGCGAGAGGCCGAGAGCGACGATGAGGATGCCGACGATATATGGACCATATCCCGGCATGAAAGGCCCGTTTGCCTTGGCAAACATCGCCCAGATGCAGAAGAGCAGAAAGAACGTGGCGATGAACTCGCAGATAAAATTCAGCGGATAGTTGCGAATAGCGGGCGCAGTGCAGAAGACGCCGCGCTTAGTCGCCGGGCTCTTTGTCACTCTCCAATGCGGGAGATAGGCGAGCCAGACGATGATGCCGCCGAGGATACCGCCGAGGAGCTGCGCAATAGACGTCGCAATAAACTGTTGGAAGGTATAGACACCTGCGAACATCTTACCGAAGGTGACGGCAGGGTTTAGGTCCCCCTGCGGCGCGCCGAGAGAGATTGCGACATAGACGCCGAGCGTTACGGCAAACCCCCAGCCAAAGGCAATGCAGATCCAGCCGCCGCCCTGACCTTTGGATTTTTCCAGTGAGCATGTCGCGCAGACACCGCTGCCGAAGACAATGAGGACAGCCGTCCCGAAAAATTCACCGATGAGATTATCCATGTGAAACACGACCTTTCCCTTTCATACGCGAGATGTTCAGTCTTCGTCTGCCATCCAATGCATCGCGTGACGGACGGCCTTTTGCCATCCCTTGTAAAGCTTTGCTGCATCGTCAAGTTCCATGGAAGGTTCAAAGCGGGTGTCAAGCTGCCAGCTGTTTTCAAGGTCTTCCTTCGAATGCCAGAAGCCGACGGCAAGACCTGCAAAATACGCCGCGCCGAGTGCCGTCGTCTCAATCGTCTGTGGACGATCGACCGAACAATTGAGAATATCGGCTTGGAACTGCATCAAGAGATTGTTGGCACAAGCGCCGCCATCGACTTTGAGAGACTGAAGCTTTGTTCCGGAATCTGCCTCCATCGCATCAAGCACATCCTTCGTCTGATAGGCGAGCGATTCAAGCGTCGCACGGACGAGATGCGCCTTCTTCGTACCGCGCGTGATGCCGATGATCATGCCGCGCGCGTCCATATCCCAATACGGCGCACCAAGGCCGACAAATGCCGGAACAATGTAAACGCCGCCCGTATCCTTGACCTTCTTTGCAATCCATTCGGAATCCGGTGCAGAATCGACCAAGCGAATGCCATCGCGCAGCCACTGAATCGCTGAGCCTGCGACGAAGATCGAACCTTCGAGCGCATACTCGACCGTATCGCCAATGCCCCAGGCAATCGTCGTGACCAGGCCGTTCTTCGAGTGCTTGCGCTCCGTGCCTGTATTCATCAGGAGGAAGCAGCCCGTGCCGTAGGTGTTCTTTGCCATGCCCGGCTTGAAGCAGTTCTGTCCGAAAAGTGCACACTGCTGATCGCCCGCTGCCCCTGACACGGGAATTGGCGCGCCGAGGAGCATCGAGGTCGTCTCGCCGTAAACATGAGAAGACGGCTTGACGTCCGGCAGCATCGCCTTCGGAATATTGAGCATCGCAAGAAGCTCCTCATCCCATGTGAGCGTATTGATGTTAAACAACATCGTGCGCGAGGCATTGGAGTAATCCGTCACATGTGCCTTGCCGCCCGTCAGTTTCCAAATAAGCCATGTATCGATCGTACCGAAGATGAGCTCACCCTTTTCCGCGCGCTGCTGCGCTCCCTCAACGTGATCGAGAATCCAGCGGATCTTTGTTGCAGAAAAATACGCATCGATCAAAAGACCGGTCTTTTCCTGCACTCTTTCCGTCAATCCCTGCTTTTTCAAATCCTCGGCAATCGGGGCGGTCTGACGAGACTGCCAGACGATCGCATTGCAGATCGGACGCCCTGACCTCCGCTCCCAGACGACCGTCGTTTCACGCTGGTTCGTAATGCCGAGCGCAGCGATGTCCCCTGCCGTAAGACCGGATTGCGCGAGAGCTTCCTTCATGACAATAAGCATCGTGCTCCAGATCTCTTCTGCGTCGTGCTCAACCCAACCCGGCTGCGGAAAGATCTGCGTGAACTCCTGCTGTGCAACGCTGACAATCTTGGATTCGTGATCGAAGATGATCGCGCGGTTCGAGGTTGTTCCAGCGTCAAGCGCCATGACATATCCCTTAGCCATATCCATCCCTCTTTCTTAAAGAAAATATAAAATAATACGACAAATCTCCGCCGCATCCTCCCCCTGGAGGAACGCGGGCTTTCTTAAAAGAAGAAAGCTGCTGGGAAAACTTTATAACCTTAGATACATTTATTGATAAGCGCGGGCGAGGAGCTCGATTGGATGCACGGGGTGAATGTGCGTTCCATGCTCGATCTGCTGACGGCAGGTTGGACAGTCTGAAATCACACCGTCCAGACGTTTTTCTGTTAAGCGCTTAAAGAGCTTTTCGCCGACCTTCATCGAGATGTCGTAGCGTTCCTTTCGGAAACCGTAGTTGCCGGAGATGCCGCAGCAACCGGCATCTGCTAGTTCGACGTCCATCCCCGGCACATGGCGAAGGACGGATACGGCCGGCGTACCGATGCCCGCTGTCTTCAAATGACAAGGCTGGTGGTACATGAAACTTTCTCTGTCCTCACAAAAATCCGTCGAAAGCTCGCCCTTTGCATCGAGGAGTTCGAGGAATTCAAAGGAATCGTAGACATTTTCTCCCGCCGCTTCCATATCCTTTTCGCCAAAAAGCTCCGCATATTCTGCGCGCAGCATCAAAGAGCAGCTCGTGCAGCAGGAAATGACCGGCACGCCCTGCTCCTTCCAGGAAAGGATACGCGCCACATTGTTGTCCGCATGTTCCCGCGCCTCATCCAAATAGCCCGTGACGACAAGCGGCGATCCGCAGCAGTTGAACGCAGGATCCACGAGCACTTCGTAGCCATTCTTATTCATGACCTTGACGAAAGCTTCGCCAATCTCCGGCGTATTGTAGTTCACCGAACAACCGGCAAAGAAGACGACCTTCTTATCGGATGCCGGCTGATGCATGTTCTTGAAGCGCTGGAGGAAGGTCTTTGCGGCATACTTTGGCATTTCGCGTTCGCCGGCAAGACCGAGGTGTGAAAAGATGCCGAGCTTCTTGCCGACCGCCATGCCGAAGTTCGCAAACGCCGCACCGAACGGCAGGGCAGAGACAAGGCTTGCCATGCGCTCCGGATGTGCGATCATATCGTCACGGCTGCTGTGCTTGTGCGTGCGATAATATGCGCCGCGCTGAAGCATGTTCATCGTCGAGACCGCGACGCCCGAAGGGCAGCTCCTGTCACACGTCTTGCAGTTTGAGCAAAAGTCCAGGCTGCGCTCGGTATCACTTTCGGCAAAGTGCATGCGTCCGTGTGCAGGCGCAACGAGCTTTGGTCCGCGGTATTCCTGTGTGGCTTCCATCACTGGACAAGTCGCCATGCAGGACGTACATGAGATACAGTGATCACCGCTGTAGATTGCGCGCTCTTCTTCGTCTATTTTCTCACTCATTCGTTCCTGCCCCCTCACATACACGCGGCTTTATAAGCCGAACCGATGGCAACGCCGTTTCCGGAATGCTCGAAGCAGAAATCATAGCCCGCGAGATTCCGCCCGACGACATAGATGTTTTCAAAAAGTGCAGCGCCTGCGCTGTCTGCCGGACGCAGCGAATCATCAACCCGAATGCCGGCCTTTGCAAAGCCCTGCGGACGATCGCTGAAAAGTTCCGCATTCGACCAGTTCTTCTCTCCCGCAGTAAATGCCACGGGAAGACCGAAGACCATTTCTTTCGGCTGCTCAAAATCACGCATCGTGATGCCGCCGCTATAAAAGCCACCGGTCGCAAGAATAAACTTATCTGCATAATATAGGCGTTCGTTCGAGACTGTCTTTGCTATGACAGCAGAAGCTCTCTTGCCGTCAAACGCCGCACGAATCGCCTTCGAGTTACCGACGATGTCGACGCCGAGAACACGGAGCTCATCGAGAAAGATGCGCTGAAGGCGCATGCCGTTGACGGAAGGCGGAAGACAGGTCGTTTCCACAAGGTCTGCTGTCAGTTCTGCGCAAAGCTCTTGATAGGCGCTTGTACCGAACGTGCCGAGAATCTGCGGCACGACGATCAGTGTCCTGCCGTCTTTCTTCACCGTTCCAAGCTGCGCGACAAAGCTCTGACGCCCCTCCGGCGCATCGAGCCAGCGTGCGACATCCTGCGTCGTGAAATCGCGTCCGTCCGCAAGATTCGTCTCGATCTCGATGCTCTCATAGATCAGTTTTTCACCGAGCGTCTTCTTTAGATTCTCCACCATAATTTCGCCGTAGAAATCCTTAAGCCCGCGGACTCTAACGACGACGATGCGCTTTTTGCCGGGCAGTACTTCTCCAGCTGCAAGCATTTTTGGCGCAAGTCCCGTAGGCTTTTCCGTACCGACCGCTGTGATGACCATCTGATTTTTGTCAAGCGAGCCGACATAGGGCATCCCGTAACGGCTGACGAGTTCCTTAAAGCAGTCTGCTGCTTCTCCCAAGGCTTTGCTGCCGATCTTATAATAGGGATGCTCTGCAGAAAGGCGTCCGATGGCCTCCTTCGGATTCAGGACGCGCCTATGTGCACTGTCGTAGCCAAGGAAATCAATGACGCCGCTGTTGACCGTAAGTGTTCCTTCACCGTAGGTTAGAAGCGTCACGCGCTTGCCCCTCTTAGCAGACACATAAGCTGCCATAAGACCGGATAGTCCTGCGCCGATGACGAGGACGTCTGAACGAATCACGCTTTATTACCTCCGTTGATATTCATGACGAGCTCATAAATGCCGCGCGTCATCTCCGTCTCGCGAATCGTACGCCCCATGAGGACAGGACGCACGCCCTTCCAACGACCCTCTAAAAACTTTTGCATCTGTCCCAGACTGTCTTTCGCCATCTCTTGGTGGCCGGCTTCTGCAAAGACGCTGGCTGCGCGAAGAGCACAAAAATTCCCCTGACAGGTTCCCATGCCGATACGCGTGCGGCGGCGGACATCGTTCACGATGTAGCTCGTCGGTTCCCTTGCGATTTCCTCTGCTTCTGCGCGCGTGACGTTTTCGCACTCACAGACCAGCTCACGCTTCTCGGGATTTTTCTCCAAGACTTCCACCACGCGATGAAAGCGCTCAGGTCCCAGGCGCGTCGCTGCCAAATCCGTACCAAAAGAAGGGAAGAAGCGCTTTGCCCGCTGCCGCTCCTCCTGTGAGACTTCCTCGACCAGCGGTTCTTCTGCCGTGCGGCAGGGCTTCGTGTTGCCGAGCTTTCGGCAGACATCGTCCGCCATGCGCTCTGCCATCAAACGATACGTCGTGAACTTGCCGCCGACAATCGTAAACATACCGGAAAGCCCATCCTGCGCCTCGTGATCAACGACTGCGAACCCGCGGCTCGCCCCGCGCCCAGATGCGCCGCCCGGCGGCATATAGAGCGGACGCGAGCCTGCAAAGGAACGAAGCAGTCGGTAGCTTCGAAGATTTTCGAAGGTCTCCTCGCCGATGGAAAGCAATTTTTCCACCTCATCGCGCGAGGTATGCGTATCTTCTGCACTCGGAACGCTCATCGACGTCGTGCCGAGAATCGTAATTGAGCCGTGTGGAACGAAGATATCCCCGTCGCTCGACTTATGCAGGCGATTCACGACGTGGTTGGTAATGCGCTGATTGAACGCAAGCAGCGTGCCCTTGTCCGGCTGTACACCGACCTCAAGTCCCGCGATTTTTGCCACCTGTCCAGCCCAGCCGCCTGCGGCATTGACGAGAATCTCACACGCAATGTCGCTCTCTTCACCGGTAAAGGCATTTCGCACACGGATGCCCTTGACCCTGCCGCTTTCTTTATGAATGCCGACAAGCTCTGTGTACGTCATAGCGCGGCCGCCGTAACGCTTCGCACTCTCGACATTCTGCCAAGACATGCGAAAGCCATCGATTGCAGCATCCGGCACGAGATAAGCGCTGACGACATGATGCGAGAGACGGGGCTCGAGGGCAAACGCCTCTTCAAGAGAGATCTGCTTTGCCTCAATACCGCTCGCCTTACAGCCCTCGACCCACAGATCCTCATAGTCTGCATCGTCCTTGTCAAGACGAACGAACATGCCGCCGCAAGGCTCGACGCAGGATTTTCCGATCCTGCGAAGAATCGTATTCTCTTCGATACACTCCTTCGCCGCTTCCTGATCCTTCACTGCATAGCGTCCGCCGCTGTGCAGAAGACCATGGTAACGGGAGCTTGCGCCGTTGACGAGGTCACCCTTCTCGATGAGCAGGGTATCCACGCCGCGCATTGCGAGGTCACGCAAAATACCGACCCCAGTCGCGCCACCGCCGACCACAACGACTGTCGCTTTTTCCATGCCAACTCTCCTTTCAGAAAAGAGGAAAACGCTACACAAGGACGCTTTCCCCTAAATCTCTATACGTTCATCTCTTTGCTGCAAACGCAAACGTTCACAGCGGTAAGGCACTAATCCCCCTTTATTTCACGACAATATTGACCAACTTTTTCGGCACACAGATGACCTTGACGACCATCTTGCCCTCGATGAACTGCTTTGCCTTCGGAAGTGCCATGACAGCTTCTTCCATCGCCTTGCGGTCAGCTTCCGCAGGAATGGTGACGCGGCCGCGAACCTTGCCATTAATCTGGAGGACAATCTCGATTTCATCCTGCACGAGCGCAGCTTCGTCATACTGTGGCCAGCGTGCCTGATGAACGCTGCCGGCATTCGGAAAGAGCCGATGCCAAAGTTCCTCTGTGATATGTGGGGCAAAGGGCGCGAGGAGCTTCAACAGGTTTTCTGCCGTCTCCCGCACCAACGCGCCGCTTATCGTGCGGTCTTGGAACTGGTAAAGCGCATTGACGAGCTCCATGACCGATGAAACTGCCGTATTGAACATGAAGCGGTCGCGCACATCTTCCGTGACTTTCTTTATCGTCGTGTGGAGGATGCGGCGAAAGTCCTTTTCCTCTGGCGTAAGCGAACCCGGCTCCATCGTGCCGCCTGCCTTAACGGCATCTTCAAAATGCAGCAGGATGCGCCAGACGCGTCCGAGGAAACGGTAAGCGCCCTCAACGCCCTGATCGCTCCAATCGAGGTCGCGGTCAACCGGAGCTGCGAAGAGGATGAAGAGGCGAGCCGTATCTGCACCGTACTTGCCGATGATCTCTTCCGGCGAGACGACATTGCCCTTCGACTTGCTCATCTTCGAGCCGTCTTTCAGCACCATGCCCTGCGTCAGGAGATTATGGAATGGTTCAGTGAAATCGACCAGCCCAGCATCGTGCAGCACCTTTGTAAAGAAGCGCGAATAGAGCAGGTGCAAAATGGCGTGTTCGATGCCGCCGATGTACTGATCGACCGGCGCCCAGTAGTTGACTTTGTCTTTGGCGAACGGCATCTTGTTGTTCTTCGGGTCGGTGTAACGGAGATAGTACCAAGAGGAGCAGATGAACGTGTCCATCGTGTCCGTCTCACGCTTGGCATCCGCGCCGCACTTTGGGCACTTGCAGTTCACAAACGCTTCACACTGTGCAAGCGGAGAGACCGCACCTTGGTCAAACGAAACATTTTCCGGCAATTTAACCGGCAAATCTTCCTCCGGCACGAGCACTTCGCCGCAATGCGGGCAGTTGATGACGGGGATCGGCGCGCCCCAGTAGCGCTGGCGCGAAATCAGCCAGTCGCGCAGACGGTAGTTCACGCGGCGCTTGCCGAAGCCCTCGTTTTCTGCCTTGTCCATAATGGCGGACATTGCCTTGTGTATCTCCATGCCGGTAAATTCAGCAGAATTGACGAGAATGCCGTCTTTATCCGTATAGGGTTCTGTCATTTCCTCAAGCTTCAGCTCGGTTCCCTTTGGCTGAAGCGTCAGGATGATGGGGATATCGTACTTCTTTGCAAACATCCAGTCGCGCGCATCTTCCGACGGCACCCCCATAACCGCCCCCGTGCCGTACTCGGCGAGGACATAGTTCGTCACCCAAAGCTCTGCCTTGTTGCCGTTGAATGGATTTATCGCATAAACGCCCGTTGCAATGCCCTCTTTTTCGGACTCGCTTGACGTGCGCTCAATGTCATTCTGATTGCGTGTCTTATCGCAGAATGCTTTGATTTCCGCTGCTTTCGGGCTATCTTTAATGATCTTTTCGACAAGCGGATGCTCAGCGGCAAGCGCGACGAACGTGATGCCATAGGCCGTATCGGGGCGTGTCGTGTAGACAGCGAGCTTTTCACCCATTTCCGGCACTTCAAAGGTCAGTTCAAGACCTTCGCTGCGCCCGATCCAATTCGTCTGCATCGTCTTGACGCGCTCCGGCCAGCCCTTTAGAAGCTCGAGGTCTTTCAAAAGCTGGTCAGCGTAATCCGTAATCTTCAAGAACCACTGCGAAAGATCTTTCTTATGCACCTCATTGTCGCAGCGCCAGCACTTACCATCGATGACCTGTTCATTTGCCAAAACCGTTCCGCAGGTGTCACACCAATTGACGCTCGCTTCCTTCTTATAGGCAAGACCGCGCTTATAGAAGAGCTCGAACAGCCACTGCGTCCACTTGTAATAATCCGGCTCGCAGGTCTTCACCTCGCGATCCCAATCGTAAGAAAGCCCCATCGCACGCTGCTGTTTTTCCATATTCGCGATGTTTTCATGTGTCCAGTCGCCCGGGCGAACACCATGCTTGATCGCTGCATTTTCCGCCGGCATGCCGAAGGAGTCAAAGCCCATCGGATGAAGTACATTAAAGCCTTCCATCGTCTTGTAACGCGCCATGACGTCGCCGATCGAATAATTGCGCACGTGTCCCATATGCAGATTTCCGGATGGATAGGGGAACATCTCAAGCGCATAATACTTCGGCCGGGAAGGATCTGCTTCTGTCTTGTAGACAGCTTCCTTCTCCCACTTCTCCTGCCATTTTTTTTCAATCGCCTGCGGCTCGTAACGATCTATCTTCTCTTCCAAAGTTTTCCTCCTATGGTGCTTCTGTACCCGAACAGCCGGCTTTTTCTGCCGATTTCAGAGCCGCTCGAGGGCGCGGTGGGCAATGTCTTTTCTGTGAAACTCATCCGTAAAGCGGATGGCTTCTACGCCCTTATAGGCCTTTTCTGTGGCCTCCTTAATACCGCCCCCCCTTGCTGTAACGCCGAGGACGCGGCCGCCGCTCGTCACGACCTTTCCGTCTTTTTTCGCCGTTCCCGCATGGAAGACGAAGGTACCAAGGCTTTCGGCCTTTTTCAGACCGTCGATCGCATAGCCTTTCTTGTAGGATTTCGGATATCCGCCGCTCGCCATGACGACGCAGACGGCAGCGCCATCTTCCCAATCTACGGCAGCTGTATCCAGCGTACCGTCAACGCAAGCCTGCATGATCTTGACAAGGTCTCCCTTTAAAAGCGGAAGGACGACCTGCGTCTCAGGATCGCCAAAGCGAGCGTTGAACTCAACGACCTTCGGTCCTTCTTCCGTGATCATAAGCCCGGCATAAAGACACCCCTGATACGGACGGCCTTCTTTTGCCATGGCGGCGATCATAGGCTTTAAGATCTTCTCCGTCGCCTGCTCGACCATGTCCTTCGTCATGACGGGCGCAGGAGCGTAAGTCCCCATGCCGCCGGTATTCGGTCCCTTGTCGCCGTCGTAGGCGCGCTTGTGATCCTGAGAGCTAACCATCGGGCGGATGGTCTTGCCGTCGGTAAAGGCGAGAAGGCTCGCTTCCTCGCCCTCCATGAACGCCTCGATGACGACACGGCTGCCCGCCTTGCCAAAGGCGGCATCATCCATGATTTCATGAACGGCATCCAGCGCCTGTTCTTTTGTCTCAGCAACGATGACGCCCTTTCCCGCGGCGAGTCCGTCGGCTTTAATGACAATCGGAGCGCCCTCTTTTTCGATATAGGCGCGTGCAGCGTCTGCGTCCGTAAAGACTTCATACTTCGCGGTCGGGATGCCGTATTTCTTCATGATGTCCTTAGAAAAAGACTTCGAACCCTCAAGCTCGGCAGCTGCCTTCGTTGGGCCAAACGCTTTGATGCCGGCAGCACGCAGTGCATCGACGACACCATTCATCAGCGGAACTTCGGGGCCGACGACGACGAGATCGATCTTCTTTTCCTGCGCGAATTTAACGACCGCTGCATTGTCCTCAATACTGCCTGCGACGCACTCGGCAAGTTCCGCCATGCCGGGATTGCCGGGGACGGCGTAAAGCTTCGTCGCTTCCGGCGACTGGGCGAGCTTCCACAGAAGCGCGTGTTCACGTCCGCCGGAGCCAAGTATGAGGATGTTCATGTCTGCTTCTCCTATCTTTCATGCTGTCTGACTAAAAACACACGGTAAGCGGCAAAGCCGCTTATTTTTCATCGTTATTTCTCAAGCTGTTTCTTCAGGTAATCCTGAATCATCGTATCGTAAGCCGCTGTATGCGCAAAGGCTTCCTGCGCAAGCTCCATGCGCGTGCGCTTGCTGACCGCGCCCTTTTCGGCAATCTGCTTTGTGATCTCATCGTAACGCCCCGGGTTCGTGACGACAGTGACGAACTTGAAGTTCTTTGCCGCCGCGCGAACCATGGCAGGACCTCCGATATCAATGTTCTCGATGGCTTCGGCGAGCGTGACATTCGGCTTTGCAATCGTCTCTTTAAAGGGATAGAGATTGACGGCAACGAGGTCGATGCCGCCGATGCCATGTTCTTCCATCGCCTTTACATGCGCCGGGTTGTCACGCACAGCGAGGATGCCGCCGTGAATCTTCGGATTCAGCGTCTTTACGCGGCCGTCCATGATCTCGGGAAACCCCGTGACATCGCTGACATAAGTAACGGGAATGCCCGCGTCCTTGATCGCCTTCATCGTGCCGCCGGTGGAGATGATTTCAACGCCCGCTTCGTGGAGTTTCTTTGCAAACTCCACGACACCGTCTTTATTTGATACGCTGACAAGTGCGCGCTTAATTTTCATAATTGACTCACTTTCTAGCCATGCTGCCATGCTTCTTATTTTTTAATCTTAACATGTCGTCCGTCGACTTCGAGCTTACCCTCACAATAAAGCTGGATGGCTTTTGGGTATAGAATGTGCTCTTGTTCCAGCACGCGCGCGCCGAGCGTCTCTTCCGTGTCATCGTCAAGAACAGGCACTGCCGCCTGCAGAATGATGGGGCCGGAATCCGTCCCCTCATCGACAAAATGCACGGTACAGCCGCTGACCTTGACACCGTAGGCGAGCACATCCCTGTGCGCATGCGCACCTGGGAAACTCGGAAGCAATGCCGGGTGGATGTTCATGATGCAATTGGCATAGTGACGCACGAAGAGCGGCGTGAGGATGCGCATAAAGCCAGCGAGAACGACGAGCGTGACGCCCGCTGCCTCAAGCTCCCGAATCAGTGCTTCCTCAAAAGATTCACGCTCATCAAACTTCTTGCGGTCGACCAAGGCAGCCTTAATGCCCGCTTTTTTTGCGCGCTCGAGCGCATAGGCATCGGGCTTGTCGGCGAGAACGACAGCGATTTCCGCTGCAATCTCACCGCGTCCTACAGCGTCGATGATAGACTGGAGATCTGTCCCGCGCCCGGAGCAGAGAATGCCAAGCCTTTCCCTTGCAGTATCAGCCATGAAAGACCCCGCCTTTGATGGTGACATCGTGACCGCCCTTCTTCACGCAGCCTATCTCATAGACCGCTTCTCCTGCCGATGCAAGATGTGCCTTGATTTTCTCCGCTTCCGCTTTCGAAGCGATGATGACCATGCCAATACCCATGTTAAACGTACGGTACATTTCCTTCCAGTCGACATCGCCCCACTGCTGAAGGAGGCGGAAGATCGGCGGCATATCCCATGCCGATGCGTCGACCTCTGCTGCAAAATTCTCCGGCAGTGCACGGGGAATATTTTCGTAGAATCCGCCGCCCGTGATGTGAACCATGCCGTGAATATCGAAGTTTTCAATGAGCGGCAGGCAGGCTTTCGGATAGAGGCGGGTCGGCGTCAAAAGCTCTTCGCCGATGGTTTTGCCTAGCTCCGGTATCACTTCCGTCCCTTTGTAGCCCATCTTTTCGAAGACGATCTTACGAACCAGTGAATAGCCGTTTGAGTGAACCCCCGAGGACGGAAGCCCGAGAAGGATGTCCCCTTCCTTCACGCGTTCTGCCGTGATGACCTTGCTCTTTTCAACAACGCCGACGGCAAAGCCCGCGATATCATACTCGCCTTCGGGATAAAAGCCATGCATCTCCGCCGTTTCGCCGCCGATGAGCGCACAGCCCGATGCCTTGCAGGCACCCGCGATCCCTTTGACGACTGCTGCGACCTGCTCGGGGATGAGTTTCCCGACAGCGAGGTAATCGAGGAAATAGAGCGGCTCCGCTCCCTGGACGAGAATGTCGTTGACACACATGGCGACAGCGTCCTGCCCAATCGTATCGTGCTTATCGAGAAGAAAGGCAAGGCGGAGCTTCGTACCGACGCCGTCTGTACCGGAGACGAGGACAGGTTCCTTGTACTTTCCGGCGTTCAGGGCAAAGAGACCGCCAAAACCGCCGAGGTCACCGAGGACTTCCGGACGGTATGTTGCGCGCACGCTGTCCTTGATGAGCTTTACAGAATAATTGCCCGCATCGATATCGACGCCGGAATCCTTATAGGTCAGTTGCTTAGCCATAATATTCCTTTCTTAGGAAAAAAGAACCTTCATACTGCTCAGCACTTGCCGTGCTCAAAGACATACTTGCCCTCGCCCGCCGGCTCGTCGCCGGCCGCGATGGGATATGCATTGTTGAAACACGCATAGCACATATCGTCCGCCTTGAGGTTTGGAACGCATTTTTTCAGCCCGTCTAAACTCAAGAAATGAAGCCCGTCCGCACCGATGTACGCGCGGATCTTCTCGACGGACTTCGTCGCCGCGATGAGCTCCTTTCGGACGCTGGTGTCGATGCCATAGCAGCACGGATAGCCGATCGGAGGGCTGCTGACGCACATAAGGACTTCTTTTGCGCCAGCATTGCGGAGCATCTTGACGATCTTTCCGCTCGTCGTGCCGCGAACGATCGAATCGTCTACCATGATGACGGATTTTCCCTCAACGACAGAGCGAACGGCGTTCAGTTTTAGGCGAACCGCCGTATCGCGCTTCTTCTGCGTCGGCTGAATGAAGGTGCGGCCGATGTAGCGATTCTTGATCAGCCCTTCGGCAAAGGGAATACCAGATTCAAAGGCAAAGCCAGTCGCCGCCGTCGTGCCGGAATCCGGAACGGATATGACGATATCTCCCTTGAATCCCGATTCACGCGCAAGCATGCGACCCATTTCAAAACGGGCACTGTGAACGCTCTGCCCATCGATGACGGAGTCCGGGCGCGCAAAGTAGATGAACTCGAAGATACAGCCTGCCTTCTTCTCTTCTGTGGCAAAAGGATAGGATTTGAGCCCATTTTCGTCGATGACGATCATCTCACCGGGGGCGACATCGCGGACGAACGCAGCGCCGACAACATCCAGTCCGCAGGTTTCAGAAGAGAGAACATAACTTCCATCCTCCGTCTTACCAATGCAGAGGGGGCGGAACCCCTGCGGGTCGCGTGCGCCGATCAGCTTCGTCTCTGTCATGACCGTCAGGCAATAACATCCCTTGATCCGCTTCAAAGAGTCGATGATGCGATCCTCGACCCTTTGGGCATGTGAGCGCGCAATGAGGTTGACGATGACTTCGGAATCGATTGTCGTCTGGAAAATCGTACCCGACTGCTCGAGTTCATGGCGAATCTCCGTCGCATTTGTCAGATTGCCGTTATGCGCGACAGCAATGCGGCCGCCCGCATAGTTGACGAGGAGCGGCTGTGCATTCGACAGAAGGCTCGAGCCCGTCGTTGAATAGCGCACATGACCGATGGCAATGCGCTGATTTTCCATATGGGGCACTTGGTGACGGAAGACTTCGTTGACAAGCCCCATGCCCCGCGTGACATCCATCCAAGCCCCGTCGGTAACAGCGATGCCCGTGCTCTCCTGTCCACGGTGCTGCAGCGCGTAAAGACCCAAATAGGTCATGCCGGAGACATCTTCCGTCCGCGAGTAGACACCGTAGACGCCGCACTCTTCTTTCCATTTCCCTTCCGGGGAGTAACCGTTTTCACTCATGGTCGCTCTTGATTTACCTTTCTCTTCTTGGGAAAATTTCTCAAAGCTTTCGTTATGCAGTGATAGGCGATGCTACGATCAAAGCTGCGATTTTACCCTCTCTGCTTTTTTCTCAACATCCGAAACCATCTTTTCGCGATAAGCTTTCAGCTTTTCAGCAATGCCGCGATCCGAGACAGAGAAGATCTCTGCGACGAAAATAGCCGCATTCTTTGCGCCATTGACTGCCATCGTCGCGACGGGAATGCCGCTCGGCATCTGCACCGTCGAAAGGAGTGCGTCCATGCCGTTTAGGGCCGTCGCATTGATGGGGATACCGATGACAGGCAGCGTCGTATAGCTTGCAACAACGCCTGCAAGGTGTGCCGCTGCACCTGCCGCGACGATAAAAGCGGAAATGCCCTTTGCAGGAGCACCCTCGACAAACGTGCGAACCTTTGCCGGCGTGCGGTGTGCGGAAGCTACAACAACCTCTGCCTCGATGCCGAATTCCTTCAAAAGCGAAACAGCGGGTTTCAGTATTGGAAAATCGGAATCGCTTCCCATAATAAGAGCTGCTTTCATGGTATTCTCTCCTATCCAAAGATTAGTCAAACTTACCATTAAATCATAGCCTTAAACGTCTATGGTGTCAATGGAAAATATACAGAGGAACGTGCACCTGCCCTGCCTTTCACCGCTGCAGATAAATTCTCATCGGCAGGCGTTTCTTTTATCGATTTATTTGCTATAATGCATATGCTGAATAAAAAATATTTGGAGTCTGATATGAAACGAGAAATACTTGCCGCCTCCTCTTTCCAATCTCCCATCGGAAACATCCGCATCTGCGCAACGAAAAAAGGCATTTGCTCGATCGATCTTGCGGCAAATACCTGTGATTCTACGCTGCTGCCCTCGCCTTTAACCGAAAGATGCCGCCGCGCACTTGAAGAATACTTTGCCGGCAGGCGACAGCGTTTCAACCTACCGCTTGATCTCTGTGGCAGTGCGTTTCAAAAAGAAATTTGGCAGGCACTCACTCGCGTCCCCTTCGGCAGGACGGTCACTTACGGCGACCTTGCGCGCAAAGTTGGAAGTCCCAAGGGAGCACATGCAGCAGGCGGTGCCGTCGGGAAGAACCCCCTCCTCATCGTCGTTCCCTGTCACCGCGTCATCGGCGCTGATGGCAGCCTGACGGGCTTCGGTCCCGGAATAGCGGCAAAGTGTACACTTCTGCGCCTCGAAGGGCACGAGATTCCAAAAAGCGCAGATGCAAGGACAAAGATTCGATAAAGCCATAGAAGCAAGCACTTTCCTAAATTGCCTAAAAAAACGCGTATGCCGGCAGCAAAGAGATGCCATCAGTCCTTCTGGCTACCACTTTTATCCTTCTTCCCTTTCGGAAAGAATACAGAACCGCCGATGAACTCCCGCAGGAGCGAGTTATTTGGAATGTCGTCCTCATCGGGAAGATCGAGAAAATACTGTGCAAAGTCGAGCAGCCGCCTTGCCTTTGTGTACTCCGGTGCATCGGCCGGCACGTCTTTTAAGATTGGCACAGCGTAGCGGCGAAGGGCAGCCAGCTCGTAGATGAGCGCAGAGTTAAACATGACGTCGGCATCTTCCTGGTAGGGGAAGATATATGTTTCCTCACCCGCACGCACATCTGGCCACTGCTTTAAGGTCTTCAGAGCGCTCGATGCGCGGAACTGATAGTCGCGGACAAGGCGGCGCATCAGTCGGGCTTCCGTCGTAGAAATGCGGTTGTGTCCGTCGATATTGAGCTGCGTGAGCGCGCTGATGTATATCTTATACTTATTGGCACGAGGGATATCTGCTGAGAGCTTTTCATTCAGTCCGTGAATGCCCTCGATGATGATCGGCTGGTCAGAGCCAATCGTGACCGGCAACGATCGCCACTCGCGCTCTCCCGTGATAAAATTATACGTAGGAAGCTGTACTTCCCTTCCGGAAAGCAAAGCGAGCATATCCTTGTTAAACTGCGGGACGTCAATAGCTTCCAGACATTCATAATCGTATGTTCCCGTCGCTGTCAGCGGCGTATCCTGCCGGTTGCGGAAGTAATCGTCCAGCGAGATGGAAATGGGGCTGAGCCCGAGAACTTTTAGCTGGATGCGCAGCCGCTGTGCAAAGCTCGTCTTGCCGGAAGACGACGGTCCTGCGATGAGGATGAGACGAAGGCTTTTCTTCTGCATGGCGATATGGTCGGCAATCTCGCCGATGCGCTTTTCCTGCAGAGCCTCGGAGACGCGTATCACTTCACCGACTGTGCCCGATCGAATGGTGCGATTTAGGTCAGTCACATAGCGGCATTTCAAAATATGAGCCCAGCGCTTTGATTCTGCAAGCACGCCCGAAAGCTTTGGCTGTGCGATGGCAGAAGGTACCTTGCCGTCCGATTGGCTGTCCGGCGAGCGGAGAAGCACGCCGTTTTCAAAGCGGTCGAGGGCAAATCGGTCGAGCTTTGCCGCATTGTCTACCATGGCGCCGTAGAGATAATCATAGTAGTCACCCAAGCGATAGATGCTGACCACAACCATGTCGAGCGACGCGATGAGATTCGCCTTTTCAATCTGTTTCGATTGCTTAAAGAGCTTGATCGCCTTCGCCTTTTCCAGGACTTCCTTATGAATTGGGCGCTTGTCTTTGACAAATGCCTTCATCTTTGCCTCGATCTTCTTTACGACCGCATCGGTAAGCTTCGCACCTGGCAGAACCAGTTCACAATAAAGTCCGTTATTGGCACGGAACTTCACCTCGACTTCTGCACCGTCATAAAGCTCGCGCACAGCACCGATCAACAGGAATGCCACAGAACGGCGATAGATGATCCAACCGTCCTCTGAATCCAGCTCGACGAACTCTAAATTTCGCGTCTCTCCTATCGGTGTTTGAAGGTCATGCAGCGTGTTGTCGAGCTTCACGCCGACGATCGGCGAATGATACGCCTTTTGGTAATCTGCCGCAATATCGCGCGGCAGGGTTTCCTGTGGATAATAGCCTTCCCTTCGAATTGTGATGAACACAGCCAGCCCTCCCCTGCGGCAAAAATTCTTAAAGGAAAAGGGAACAGCTGTGTGTTCCCTTTGTATGTTCGCCCTGCCTTGTAAAAACCATGCGTGGCTCTGTATGCAATAACCTCTTCGATGGTTCAGGCAAAGATCAAACAGATGAGCTTATAGATAATCGCGCCGATGACTGCCGTGCAGGGAATCGTCATGACCCATGCGAGAACCATCTGCTGCGCCACGCCCCAATGCACTGCATTCACGCGCTTTGCCGTGCCGACACCCATGATGGAGCCGGAAACGACATGCGTCGTGCTGACGGGAAGATGGAGGAGGGTCGCGGTGAAGATAACCGTCGACGAGTTGAGATCCGCCGCAAAGCCTGAAATCGGTTCGAGCTTGAAAATCTTGCCGCCGACCGTCTTGATAATGCGCCAGCCGCCGAGCGCCGTACCACAGGCCATGGCCGTTGCCGCCAAAATCTTGACAAACGTCGGCACTTCAAAGACCTCGATAAAACCGCCGGAGAGAAGTGCCAGCGTGATGATGCCCATCGATTTCTGCGCATCGTTTGAGCCATGTGAAAACGCCATCATCGCTGCCGTTAAGATCTGCATCTTCTTAAACTTGCTGTTGATCGCCGACGGGCTGAATCGCCCGAAGATGCGAAAGAGCAGCAACATGACAATACAGCCTGAAACAATGGCAATGACCGGCGATGCGATGAGGGAGACGACGATCTTTCCAATGCCGTAAAAGTTCAGTCCCGCAGAACCAACCGAAACGAGCATCGAACCGATGACACCGCCGATCAGCGCATGCGAAGAACTGGACGGCACGGCAAACCACCACGTCACGAGATTCCATATGACCGCACCGGCAAGCGCTGCAATCAAGATCCGCTCATCGACAAAGCTGGCATCCTTTACAATATCCGCGCCGATGGTCTTTGCCACCCCCGTCGAATATATCGCCCCCAAGAAATTCAAGCAGGCCGCCATAATAATCGCATGGCTCGGATGAATCGCGCGCGTCGAAACCGAAGTTGCGATTGCGTTTGCCGTATCATGAAAGCCGTTGATGAAGTCAAAGAGCAGTGCCAAAGCGATGATGGTAAAGATGAGATAATGCATCTCAGGCATACTTCATGACCACTCCTCGAATCATATCCGAAATCGCTTCACAGTGATCAAGCGTATCTTCCAGATTTTCTAGAATATCCTTCCATTTAATCAGCTCGATGGGGTCTTTCTCCTTGGTAAAGAGTTCAGCAACCTGATGGCGGTAAATGCGGTCGCCCTCGCTCTCGAGACATCCGATTTTATGCGTGGACTCCAAGATCTTCGCCTGGTTCTTTCGAATATTCTTCAGTAGGGTAAACGCCTCAATGATTTCCTGTGTTGCTTCGATGAGGAGCCGTGTCAGACCGCGGATACCTGCCGCAGCTTCACCCGTATGATACATGACGAGACGTTGGAGCGTTCCCTGCAAATAATCCACGCCATCATCCAGCCCATTGGCGATCGCGTAGATATCTTCACGGTCAATCGGCGTGATAAACGTCATGTTGAGTTTATCAATGATGCGGTCATTAATCTTGTCCGCCTCATGCTCGAGGTCGACGATCTTTTTCACCCGGTCGCTTGCCTTGCTCGCGTCCGCCATGACCTCATCTATCATGAGCGCCCCATGGTAGAAGTAGCGCGCACTTTCCGCAAAGAGATCAAAGAATTCGCCGTCCTTGTGCTTGAATTTAAACATCTCTCGTGTATCCTCCAAATTCATCACAAGAATAGATTTTCCGCTTTCATTTTAACATCTATTGAATCGTACAGCAACAGGCAATTTCTCCGCCGGGAAACTTTCTCCTTTTTCTCATAGTAAAAGCAGGCACCATAGGAAAGAATACCATCCTTCCATACAGTGCCTGTTTTACTGCATGCGTGCGTTCGCTGTCTATGTCTTTAGGCGAATAAACGCACCCTTATCCATCAGCCTTCGACTGCCTTCTGCGCCTTCAAGACCTTTTCCGCTACGCCCTTCATCTTGTTCTTCGCGACGGAGCATGCTGCAATGCGGACGCCGAGTTTCAGCGGAACCGCGAAGATCAAGTCATCGTGAAGCTTATTGCACACGGCCTGCGGATCGGTCGATGGAACCGAGAGGAAAAAGCCGCCTTTGTACGGAAGTGCATTGAGCCCGCAAGCCGTTGCCTCTTCCATGAAAAGTGCACCGCGTTCCTGCGTCATCCGATAGAAGGCCGCTCGCTCCTTTTCGAACGCTGCCATCGAGGCTTTATCCTCTGCGATGCGCGTGAGAAGCGTCATCGCGCCGCGGTTGATGTTCGACCACGTCGCGCGGCTCGTATACTTGTTGATTTCCTTAAATTCATCGATGATGCCCTTGCATGCAGAACAGCCGATTAGAGCACCGGTACGCTGTCCATAGGCCGTATAGCCCTTCGACATCGAGAACGCGAACATGACAAAGATGTTTTCGGAAAGCCCTTCAAACTTCTTCATAAAGCGGCGCGTTTCATTCTTCTCGCCCGCGTAGTCGATGTAGGCAATATCGACGAGAAGGTTCATCTTCTTTCCCTTCGCTGCATAGCCCTTCAGCACATCGAGAACGGCGTCCCAATCGTCTTCCGAAAGCGAGAAGCCCGTCGGATTGTGCGCCGGCGTGTTGAGGATCGTGAGCAGGCTCTCCTGCTTTGCCATGATTGCCGCAACCTTCTCGGCAAAGGCCTCATGGTTGAACTTCTGTTTCTCATCAAAGAGCGGGAAATTGGTGAGATGCGTGCCGCACTCGTTGCAGATAACGGCATACGTGCCCCAAAACCAATCGCTCGTCAGAACCGCATCGCCGCGCTCGGCATAGTTTGCAATCGCATGATGAATCGCACCTGTGCCGCCCGCCGTCGCAATCGAAGCAAAGCAGGCATCCGGCTTCTGATCGGCAAACGTGATGTCAATGACCGTATCAAGATACGCGGGAAGCCCTGAAATCGGCGCATAGCTGACATAATCCTCAATGGAAAGCGAGCGGAAGACACGCTCCATCGTCGGAATGCTGGCGAGCTTTCCTTCATCGTCCATCATGACGCCCATCGTCGCGTTCGTGACCTTGTCCGCCCCGTACTTTTCCGCTGCCTCGCGGCAAGCTGCGCTCGCGCCAAAGATCGCGTCCTTCAGTCTCTTATCTCTTGCATGCGATGCTGCCATGCTCATTGCCATAATACGATACCTCTTTTCAAACGATGTTGCTTCTATCTGAACTGTATCCTTATCTTACAACGAGGAGGCCATCTTGTCTAGAGATACAACCCGATGTATACTATATTCAACTTTAGGCATCGACATAAAACTGGTATACGCTCACCATGGAACAAAAGCTTCAGCCGCTCTCTATAGCGCGGCGTCTCTAAAGGAAAGACCATCATGCATCCATATCTCTTCTTCATCGGCGACTTTCCCGTACGCGCTTACGGGCTCATACTCTCGCTTTCCATCGTCCTAGCAACGGGCACGGCGTATTTCCTTGCCAAGGCAGACGGCCGCGGCTATGAGAAATACATCGTCGATCTCGGCATCTACTGCGGCATCGCAGGGCTTTTCGGTGCGCGCCTCTTCGACGTCTTCTTCTTCGATTGGGACTACTACAGCCATCATCTGACTGAACTCCTAAATGTCTGGCAGGGCGGCATGGCAATTCAAGGCGGCGTCCTCCTCGGCGTCATCGTCGGCGTTCTTTACGCGCGTTATCAAAGGCTCGATGTCCTCCACTTTCTCGACGTCGTCGCGCCCGCGATCATTCTCGGGCAGGCACTGGGGCGCGCGGCCAACCTCTTAAACGGCGATGCATTCGGCGCTCCGACGGGCAGCAGTTTCGGCATACTGTACCCTGCTGCGACCCTTGCCCATCGGACGTACGGCGATCAGCCGCTCTGGCCCGCAGAGGTCTGGGAGAGTCAGCTCGATGTCGTCATCTTTGCCTTGCTTCTTCTCTATCGAAGCTTTCCACACGCAAAGGGCAGAGCTTTTGCGCTCTACATCATGCTTTACAGTATTGTGCGTTTTGGGCTGGAATTTTTGCGCGGCGACTATACGGAAAAGGCCTTTTTGATATTCACCAGTGCCCAGACAGCAAGCCTCGCCGCCTTCCTCATCGCCCTCTTCTGCTTCATCTTTCTCCCCTTTTACGGGAAGAAAAGAGCCGTAAATTCTGTGGCAGAAAACAAGAAGATAAAGGCAGAGCATGATGCAAAAAAATAACGTCGCCAGTACTTCCTCTGCGTTTGATTTTCTTGACGAATCAAAGCCCTTCCCATTATAATAAAATGCAGTAATCAAAGATAGAAATCGGAGGAATTGCCTCTCTTATGAAAACGTTAGCACGCCATCTGACGGCAAATTTTTTCAACTGCAAGAACAGCAAACTGCAAGACATCAATGCGATTTTAAGCGCGCTTCGCGATGTTTCAGAGCATTTGCGATTTACACTCGTCGATTCGATCACACACCAACTTTCGGAAGACCACTATGCGATCATGATGCTCTTTCACGAGGGCCATTTGACGCTTCATGTCTACACGTCTTTGAAGTACGTTGCGCTCGATGTCTTTCTCTGTCAGGAAAACGCGTGCCCCGACGATGTCGCCCACAGCATGCGCGAGTTTTTCAAGCCCGACAAGATCCGCTCGACGCTCCTCAAGCGCGGCGACTTCGGAACAGCAAAAGATATTCGCCCGAAGACAAAGACACATCTTGCACCGCTTCGCAAACTGCACAATACAGGAGCCAAAGTCATTCACGTGCTTGCCAAACGCAGCCATAAATAACGCTAAGAAAAAAGCATCGCTCGGTTCATCCAAGCGATGCTTTTTCTACTGTCTAGCGAACAAATACAATTTTTTTGAATAGATCCATCGGTGTTTCAAGAAGCTCTGCAGCGCCATGCGCTGCAAGTTCCTCCTTGGGGCGAAAGCCCCAGAGAACACCGATCGCATAGAAGCCTGCGTTCCTCGCCGTATCCATATCGACGCCGCTGTCCCCCAAATAAGCAACATCCTTTGGGGTAATGCCGAAAGCATCTGCCATCAATTGTACCTTCTTCGGGTCAGGTTTTCGCGGGAGCCCGTCGCGGTCGCCGATGACACACTGAAACAGTCCCTTTGGAAAGAGCGCTTCTACAAGCTTATCCGCTGCGGATTGATGCTTGTTCGTACAGATGCCCATGGGAATATCCATCGACTGCAGCCGCTCAAGCATCGGCAAAATGCCGTCATAAAGGCATGTCTTCTCCAGGATACGCGCGGTGTAGATTTCCTTGTAGCGCCCGAGCGCTTCTTTTACAAAGGCGCTGTCTTTTGCCCATTTCTCCGGCAGGCAGCGCTCGATCAACGCTTTCGAACCATTGCCGACAAAGTAGCGATAGGCCTCCTCTTTATGCTCGGGAAAGCCATAGTGACGCAGCATGAGATTTGCGCTGTCTGCTAGATCCGCCAGTGAATTGATGAGCGTCCCATCAAGGTCAAAGATGGCGGCTTTCCTCTTTTTCATAGCCTCATCCTCTCTGTTCTGCCTGGCTGTTTTTCTGCCGACATTGGAAATACGGATTGTTCATGCGGATTCTTTCCGAAGCTTCGATGTCGAGTTCTGCAACGATGAGTTCTTTTTCATCCCCGCCTTTTGCCAGAACATTTCCCTTCGCATCGACGATGACAGATTCGCCTGCAAACGCCATCGCGCCCTCCTCGCCGACACGGTTGCACATGGCGATGGCAACGCTGTTTTGATATGCCTGAACCTCGATTTCCTTTTGAAACATTTCAAGCGGCTCTTCCTTTGTATTGACCGTCGGAATAAGAATGAGGTTCGCCCCCTGTGCCATTTCCAGCAAAATGCTTTCTGGAAAATGCCGGTCAAAGCAGACAACGATTCCCAAACGGCCGAGACTTGTGTCAAACGTCTGAAACCCGGTATTAGAGGGGGCGTAATAGTCTGCTTCATAGAACTTTTCCGCATTGACAACGTGCACCATCTTCTGCACGGCAAGAATTTCACCGAATTCATCGATGAAGAGACTTGCATCATAGCAGACGCCATCTTCCGCAAGGTAGATATTCGGTACGGCGGCAATATGGCAATACTTGCAGCAAATCTGCATCGCCCGTATGATTTCCGAATCACAGGTAAGGGCGTACTTCGCTGCATCGAAGTCCCTCCCTTTCGGATACTGCGGGAAGAACTCTGTCAAATGCATCTCAGGAAAAAGCACGAGCTTTGCTCCCTCATCCGCCGCACGTTGAATGCCATGGAGCGTCTCTGCGAAGTTCCTTTCTAAAGAGCCGATATGCGGCATCTGATACATGGCAATCTTAGTAGTCATGATACTTCCTTTTGCTTTATGCCCACATTTGCAGGAACCAAATACAGAAAAGATAGAAACCCTCTCGGCTCCTATCTTTTCCAGTCTATATCTTTGCTGTCTTCCCCATATGCCTAGGGAATTTGAGGATACACCTCAGTCGAGTTTTTCAGTGAGGAGCTTGTTGACCATCTGTGGATTTGCCTTGCCTTTGGATGCCTTCATCACCTGACCGACGAGTGCGCCGATGGCCTTCTTGTTGCCGCCCTTGTAGTCAGCGACAGCCTTTTCATTCTTCGCGATGACCTCGTCGACAATTCCTTCGATTGCCTTCGTATCGGTAATCTGCACAAGTCCCTTGTTCTTGACAATCTTTGCCGGACTGTCCGAATTCGTCCACATTTCCTTGAAGACCTTCTTTGCGATCTTGCCGGAAATCGTATTCTTCATGATGAGGCCGATCATCTCGCCAAGGCGCTTTGCATCCACTGGAGACTGCTCGATCGCAATGCCCTCTGCATGCAAGTTCTTCGAGAGGTCGCCCATGATCCAATTGGCGGCAAGCTTCGGATCTGCGCCCGTCTTCGTAACTGTGTCGTAATACTCTGCCATGGCACGCGAGCTCGTGATGATGCCTGCATCGTAGGCAGAAAGTCCGTCTTCTTTCTCCAGACGTGCGCGGCGGGCATCCGGCAGTTCCGGCAGTTCGCTTCGAAAACGCTCAATTTCTTCATCCGTCGTGACGATAGGCGGAAGATCCGGCTCCGGCATATAGCGGTAGTCGTGCGCATTTTCTTTCGAGCGCATGGAAAGTGTGATGCCGCGGCTCGGGTCAAAGGTGCGCGTCTCCTGAATGATGTGACCGCCGTCGTCCAAGACTTCGCTCTGGCGCTCTATCTCATATGCAATCGCATCTTCGAGGTTCTTGAAGGAGTTGATGTTCTTCATCTCCGTACGCGTGCCGAGCGCCTCCGTTCCAACCGGGCGAAGTGAGACATTGATATCGGCGCGGAGATTGCCCTCCTCCATGCGGCAGTTCGAAACGTCGATGTACTCCATGATCGCCTTGATCTTCTCCATGTAGGCACGCGCTTCTTCGGCCGAGCGAAGGTCTGGCTCCGAGACGATTTCAAGAAGGGGGACGCCCGTGCGGTTGTAGTCGATATTGGATGTCGCAGAGTCCTTGATGGTCGTGCCGGAGTGAACGAGCTTGCCCGCGTCCTCTTCCATGTGAATGCGCGTCAGACGAATGCGCTTCTTCTCGCCGTTCACATCGATGTCAACCCAGCCATGCTCGGCAATCGGCAGGTCATACTGACTCGTCTGCCAGTTTTTCGGAAGGTCGGGATAGTAATAGTTCTTGCGGTCAAACTTGCTGTACTTGTTGATCGTGCAGTTCGTCGCGAGCCCCGCCTTGATGCCGAACTCGACGACGCGGCGGTTGATGGTCGGGAGAACGCCCGGAAGGCCGAGGCAGACAGGACAGACGTGCCGATTCTCTTCTGCGCCGAATCCCGTCGCACAGCCACAGAATATCTTTGTCTTTGTCTTTAACTCACAGTGAATTTCAAGACCGATGACGGCTTCGTACTTCATCCTTTCACTCCTCCCAACGGTGCAAGTTTCGTATAATCATGCGCCTGCTCATAGGTGTAGGCCGCGCGAAGAATCGTCGCTTCATCCAGCGGCTTTCCGATGATCTGCAGCCCAATCGGCAGCCCTGTGCCCGTTTCGCCGCAAGGCACGGAGATTCCCGGCAGTCCCGCAAGATTGAGGGGAACCGTGCAGATATCCTGCAGATACATCTTGAGTGGGTCAGAAACCATCGCGCCGATCTTGTATGCTGCGGTCGGTGCCGTCGGAGCGAGGATGACGTCGACCTTTTGGAAGGCGTCTGTATAATCCTGCTGAATCAGCGTGCGAACCTTCAGCGCTTTCAAATAATACGCATCGTAGTAGCCAGCGGAAAGCGCATAGTTGCCGATTAAGATGCGGCGCTTGACCTCTTCTCCAAAAAGTTCCGTTCGCGTATTCGTCATCATCTGGACGAGATCCTCGCCGTCGATGCGCTCGCCATAGCTGACGCCGTCATAGCGCTCGAGGTTCGTCGCCGCTTCTGCCGGTGCGATGAGATAGTAGGTCGAAATCGCGTACTTCGTGTGCGGCAGCGAAAGTTCTACGACTTCAGCGCCCATCGCCGTAAAGTCGTCGATGGCCTTCCTGACAGCGGCTTCGACTTCTGCCTCCATGCCGTCGACAAAGAATTCCTTGGGAAGACCGATTTTCATGCCCTTCACGTCAGGCGTCAGCGCCTGCGTGTAATCGGGAACCTCCGACGGAGACGAAGTCGAATCCATCGGGTCGTTGCCCGCGATGATATTCATGATATGCGCTGCATCCGTCACATCACGCGTGAGCGGTCCGATCTGGTCGAGCGACGAGGCATAGGCGACAAGGCCGTAGCGCGAAACGCGTCCGTAGGTCGGCTTGAGACCGACGACGCCGCAGAACGCTGCCGGCTGGCGGATGGAGCCGCCCGTATCCGAGCCAAGCGCCCAGATCGCCGTGCCCGCAGCAACTGCCGCTGCACTGCCGCCCGACGAGCCGCCCGGCACACAATCGAGATTCCAAGGGTTGTGCGTCGTCTGGTAGGCAGAGTTCTCTGTCGAGCCGCCCATGGCAAATTCATCGAGATTCGCCTTGCCGACGACGACCGTACGGCCCGCCGCGTGAAGCTTCCTGACAACGGTTGCATCGTACGGCGGCACAAAGTTTTCAAGAATCTTCGAAGCGCAGGTCGTGCGAATGCCCTTCGTGCAGATATTGTCCTTGATCGCGCCCGGAATGCCCTCTAAAAAGCCGAGCGTTTCGCCGCGCGCAACTTTTGCATCGGCTTCTCCTGCCGCCTTTAGTGCCGCGTCCTTTGTCAGCATGAGATAGGCCTTGACCTTGTCTTCGACCGCATCCACGCGCGAAAAGACGTCTTCTGTCAGCTCTTTTGCGGTGATTTCCTTTTTCTCGAGCAAGGCATGAAGTTCATGCGCACTCTTTTCAAAAAGTCCCATTCTATTCGTTCCGTCCTTTCCGTCAGGAAATACTCACTCCTCCAGCACGCGCGGCACCTTGAAATACCCGCCCTCCTTGAGCGGCGCATTCGAAAGCGCAAGTTCGCGGTCGAGCGACGGCTTTACAACGTCCTCGCGGAAGACATTTTCCATCGGAAGCGCATATGTCGTTGGCTTGACAGCATCCGTATTGATTTCGGAAAGATTGTCCATATAAGAGAGAATCGCATCCATCTGCGCGATATAACCGTCTGCCTTATCCTCTGCAATTGCGAGGCGTGAGAGCACAGCCACGTTCTTTAGATCTTCTCTTGTGACCTTCATAATTTCACCATCCCATACAATCGATTGAAAACGAATCTATTATACCTTAAATACCTGCCTTCTGTCCATTGCAGGCAGGAAAAAAGACGCGCCCGCTCCACTTCGCATAAATTTCGTGTGCTGCCAATAAAAAAGAACCGTGCAGTTGCACAGTTCTTTTTTATTCAAAAAACTTACGAAACGCGCTTATTTCAGTGCGTCGCCAAGCTTGCTGTTCGTGTTGCGAGCCGCCTGAACGGATTCTTCGAACTTAGCCTTCTCGTCGCCCGTGAGGAGACCTGCTTCGTCGAGGTCAATGATCTTTTCGCAGCCGCCCTTGCCGAGAATGACAGGAACGCCGATGCAGAGATCCGTCTCGCCGTATTCGCCGTCGAGGTAGACGCAGGTCGGGATGACCTTCTTAGCATCGAGGGCAATGGCTTCAACCATGGCAGCAGCTGCTGCGCCCGGCGCCATCCATGCAGACGTGCCGAGGAGCTTCGTCAGCGTTGCGCCGCCGACCTTCGTGTTTGCGACGACATCGTCGAGAACTTCCTTGGTGAGGAGCTTCGTGACAGGGATGCCGCGGAGCGTTGCGAGGCTGACGAGCGGAACCATCGTCTTGTCGCTGTGACCGCCGATGACCATAGCATCGACGTCTGCCGGCGTTGCAGGATAGCCGTTCTCTGTAAGAGCCTTTGCGAGGAAATAACGGAAGCGGCTGGAGTCAAGCATGCCGCCCTGACCGAGGACGCGGTTGCGCGGAAGCTTGGAATCCTTCAGCGTGAGGAACGTCATAGCGTCCATCGGGTTAGAAATGATGATGAAGTAAGCGTTCGGGGAGAACTTCAGCGCCTGGTCGACAACGCTCTTGACGATCTTTGCATTGACGCCGATGAGGTCTTCGCGACTCATGCCCGGCTTGCGCGGCATACCGCTCGTGATGACGACGACTTCAGAGCCTGCCGTCGGCGCATAGCCGTTCGGATCATTCGGCTCTGCCGTGACACCTGTGACCGTCGTGTCAAAGTTCAGCATGTGTGCCGTCTGCATGATATCCATGGCTTTGCCCTGCGGGACACCGTCTTTGATATCGACGAGAACGATCTCGCTGCAGAACTTTTTCGTTGCAAGAACGTTTGCGACCGTAGCGCCGACGTTACCTGCACCAACAACTGTTACCTTCATAATATATTGCCTCCTTAGGATTTGAATCACTCGAAAAGAGTGAATGCGGAATGCCTGAACTATTACTGTGGGTTATCCATACCTACGTTTTAATTATAGCATATGACCGCGGCAGATGACAATTCCATTTCCACATTTTCACGCAAAATTTCCACATTTTTTGCCGCATGCACGGCTCATGCCTTTCCGCCCGCCGACCGCACAATGGCTTTGGCGACATCCTTCACGCGCATCTGCTTTTTCATCGCGTACTGGCGAATGCGCGTGTATGCCTCATCTTCGGAGAGTCTGTGCGCCTTCATCAAAATCCCCTTGGCGCGATCGAGGAGCTTGCGCAGTTCGAGAGAGTCGCGCAGCTCTTCAATCTCACCTTCGAGCGCTTCTCTCTCGTGCCAGCGGGAGAGCGCGATGCGAATGGCGGGGAAGAGACTTTCTTCACGTACGGGCTTCACAAGATAGCCGAGAACCCCCGCGTCATTTGCGGCTTCTACAATATCGGGCTGACTGAAAGCGGTCAATAGGAGCACAGGCGCAAGGTGCGCGCCGAAAATCGCCTTTGCAGCGTGGATGCCGTCCATCTCGGGCATCTTGATATCCATGATGACAAGATCGGGGTGATGCAGCCGCGTAAGCTCGACGGCACGCCTGCCGTTTACCGCTTCGCCGACGACTTGACAGCCGTTTTCTTCGAGCATCTCCCGCAGATCCATACGGATGATCGATTCATTATCCGCAAGGACGATGCGGAGCGGCTCCGTCCCCACGACACGCGGTTTCTTCTTTTCTCTAACATCTCTTACCAAAGTCCCTGCCCCCTTTGCCGTTTTGCCAAACAAGTTTAGTCTTCGACCAGATTCACAACGTGCCGAGGAATGCAAATCTCAGCCGCTACACCGCCCTCTTTTCGATTCTTTATAACGACGGTGCCGGCAAGGTCACCCTCGACGAGTGTCTTAATGATGGTCAGACCAAGGGATTTGCGCGCTGCCTTCCCAAAATTCTCCGGCAGGGATGCGCCGTCATTGGCAAAGAGAAGGGTAAATGCCTCTGCCGTCTCCGATACATGAAGTGTGATCTTTCCGTGCGTGCGCCCCGCAAAGCCGTGCTCCATACTGTTTAAGACAAGCTCGTTTAAGACGAGGGCGAGCGAGCTGGCACACTTGGACGGTAAAATAAGCCGCGTGCCGATGTACTCTGTCTCGATGGCAAAATCCTTCGCCGCCATGCTTCTGGCGACCAGCGCAAGGATGTTTTCCAAGACCTCCTGCACATCGATCGTCTCCGTCGTCTGCTGAGAAAGGTACTCGTGCACGACCGAAATAGAAAGGATGCGATCGATGCTCTCGGCAAGTGCGGCGCGAACTTCTTCCGACGCAGCGCGCCTTGCCTGCAGACGAAGAAGGCTCGCAATCGTCTGTAAATTGTTCTTGACGCGATGGTGAATCTCCGCGATGACCGCCGCTTGTATGCGCAGTTCCTCATCCTTTTTGCGCGTCTCGGTGACGTCCGTGAGCAAGATGACATACCACTTGGGCGCACCGCCTTCGCGCGTGACGAGTTCGCGCCGCACGAGGGTGAGCCCCGCCGCCTGAATCTCCTTTTGCCAAGGCTCGTTGCTGACCGTCGTCTCACGCAAATCGACATGGCGAAGCAGCTGGTCAAAGATGCGCCGCCCCTTGAGTGAACCAACGCCCAGCGTCCGATAGATGCGCCTTGCGGCAGAATCGGAAAAGACAATGCGGCTAGTCGCATCGGCGACGATGATGCCCGTCTGCGGCAAAATCGGGCGAAAGATGGCGGCATTTGGTGTACTTCTCGCTAAACCCAGAAGGGACATGCCCGCCTGCTGCAGCCGGTCGTAATCCTTCAGAGCGAGCCGCTCGAGATCCGTTTCAAAATTCAGGACAGCAAAGACGCGCCCCGTCGCCTTTTCACAGATGCCGAAAGTAAACATGTCGAGCATCTTGCCGAGCTGCCATTCACGTTTGCCTCGCCCGGGCTTTCCCGTGCGAAAGGTCTCGCTGACCAGTGGTTCTTCCATCTCATGCACGATGGTGCCGAGTGTCTCAGCACCGCGCGGAAGATAGAATGTATGCGGATAGCAGTGCCCTGCAAAAAGATAGGCGGCTTCCTCCTGCGTCCGAAGGTATACCCTCAGCTCTGCATGCAGTAAGTCCGAAAGAAAGGGGAAGGCCGCCGCAAGCCTTTTGAAGAGCTGCTGCTCTTTTCCCGTCAGCGCATCCATCGTTTCCCCGCCTGCTATGTATGTCCCATGCATCAGCGATTCCCCAGGCTAAGTCCCGGCACAGCGTTGAGATAGAGGTCGCCATAATCGCCCGCTTCCGCCTGATAATAGCCGCGGCAGGCGATCATCGCCGCATTGTCCGTACACAGGATGCGCCCGGGGTACGCAAAGCGTACGCCGCACTTTTCCGCTTCCTTTATAAGGCGCCCTTCAAGGTTTGAATTTGCCGCGACGCCGCCCGCGAGAACGAGCGTATCGCGCCCCGCCAGCTTCACGGCCTCAAACGCCTTATGTACCAGCACTTCGACGACGGAGCGCTGGAAAGAAGCTGCGACATTTGCCTTATCGATCGCATGCCCCTTCATCTTTTCGCTGTTGAGGTAAGCGAGCACGGCGGACTTCAGCCCGCTGAAACTGAACTCAAAATTTCCCTCACTGTTCAGCGCCTGCGGAAAATCGATCGCCGTCGGGTCGCCTTCCTTGGCAAGCCTGTCGATCTCCGGACCGCCCGGATACGGCAGTCCCATGACGCGGGCGATCTTATCAAACGCCTCGCCTGCCGCATCATCGCGCGTCTGTCCCATCATGCGAAAGGTATTGTACCCCTGAACATCGACGAGCGCCGTATGCCCGCCCGAGACGACGAGCGCGAGAAACGGCGGTGTGAGCGCCTTATCCTCGAGAAAATTCGCAAAGATATGCCCTTCGAGATGGTTGACGCCGATGAGCGGCACGCCGAGCGAAAAGGCGAGCGCCTTTGCCGCCGAAACGCCGACGAGGAGCGCACCGACCAGCCCGGGGCCATAGGTCACGGCAATCTGCCCGATGTCCTCCTTTTGGACACCTGCCACGCGCAGCGCCTCATCGATAACAGGCAAGATATTGACGATGTGCTTCCTGGAAGCGATTTCCGGCACGACCCCGCCGAATTTTCGATGTACGGGGATCTGTGTCGAAATGATGTTGCTTAACACCTCGCGCCCGCCCCGAAGCACTGCCGCGCTCGTCTCATCACAGCTCGACTCGATGCCGAGCGTTAGTATTTCCTGCTGCAAAATTTACTCCTCGTCATCCAACGCCAGTTCTGACAACTTTGTATTCCACAGAATGAGGGCGTCTTCGCCGTTGTCTTGGTAATACTTCTTGCGCACCCCCACCTGACGAAAGGCATAATGTGCATAAAGGGCACGCGCAGGTGCATTCGACGGGCGAACTTCCAGCGTCATCGCCGTGATGCCGCGCTTGACTGCCAGCCGAAAGAGCTCCTTTAAGAGCTTCGTCGCAATGCCCTTTCCGCGGTAGGCGGGAAGAATGGCGACATTCGTGATCTGCGCCTCCTCGAAAGAAACCCAGCAGCCGGCGTAACCGATGACCCTTTCGCCGTCCAGCGCGAGGAGATAACAGGTATCGGCATTTCCCGCCGCTTTCCAAAAGGATTCGCGCGACCACGGAATCTTAAAGCACGCCTTTTCCACGACCTCGACGGCATCGGCGTCTTCCCGTGCCATTCGCCGAAACGAAAGATTCATTTTCCTGCCTCCCGCTGACGCTTCTCCCAGAGAACCTCTGCTTCACTCCTGCGGATATAGACCGGCTCGAGATTCATGACATTGTCCGCTTCGCCTCGCGAAAGGCGCATGGCACCGAGCATCGCGACACACGCCGCCCGCGGCATCCGCATGTGTGCGGGCGCTAGGTGGACATGTGCAGGAAGCGCGGCGTCCTTTTTAATCTTGCGCACGGCGTCGCCAAGAAGTATGACCTCTTCTTTCAGCTGCCCCACTTCCTCTAAAATCTGCTCGATGGGTTTTACCGCGATCGCCGCACGGGCTTGCATAACACCGTCCGAAAAGAGGAACGGGGCTGTGTAAGCGTTTCCCTTCTGCGCGTCGATGATCGGCAGCACCGTCACGCCCGGTACGGGAAAATGCATGGCGAGCGCGTCGAGCGTCGAAATGCCGACGAGGGGAACGTCCCATGCATACGCCATCGCCTTTGCCGCCGCCAGACCGATGCGAAGCCCCGTGAAAGAACCCGGCCCGATGCTGACCGCGATGCCGCTGACATCCCTTTGCTCCGTGCTTGCCATCTGCAGCACGCTTTTGACATGCGGCATCAATGTCTCGGAGTGCGTCAGTCTTCCCTGCATCGTGATCTCAGCTGCAAGCCGCCCTGCCTTCAGCACGGCGACACTTGAAACCTGGGATGCCGTTTCAATCGCAAGTATCGACAAAATCTTTCCACTCCTTCAAAAAAGATGCATAGCGCGCACCGACCGCGTGAAAAGCAAGCGTCCGCTGCGCGCCGTCGCCGCGCGTGATTGCCACTTCGATATAGTCCTCCGGCATGGCGTCCGGAAACTTGTCCGACCACTCGACGAGCACGATGCCTTCCGGCGCATCTGCATATTCATAGAAGCCGATGTCCTCCAGCTCTTCTTCTCTTTCCAAACGGTAGAGATCGAAATGGGCGATGGGACAGTCGCCTTCATAGAGATTCATCAAACTAAAAGACGGGCTTGTGACCTCTCCCGTGACGCCGAGCGCCCGCGAAAAGCTCTGCACGAAGAGCGTCTTTCCCGCGCCGAGGTCGCCGACCAGCCCGATGACCAACCCCTTCGGCGCCCTCTGCCCCAAGAGGCGTGCAATGCGCGCGGTCGCCTCCGGCGAAGATGATTCCACCCTAAACATATAAGCTCCCTTTTTGACAATAGTTTTTTTTATTATACCATGAAACCCACCGAATCTCAAAAGCTTGTCATTTCTTTTCCTATATTGTATAATGACTACAACAAAATAACGTATATCCGTGATTGATGCCGTTTATCATTTCGAGCCACAGAGATTCATCTTCGATGACAGCGCTATACAGGCGCGCAGGGAAGTGATGCTATT
>ERZ773079.257-NODE-257-length-36544-cov-16.704431_pt1 | contig 36544 bp, 36 predicted proteins | sample MGYA00511355_ERZ773079 | MGnify/ENA primary metagenome ERZ773079 (study PRJEB29015, sample SAMEA2737979) | human oral metagenome | biome: human oral; feature: human-associated habitat; material: dental | place: China | collected 2117 ... | reverse complement strand
CCTTGTCCCTTGACAATTTACCTTTTCCCTATGTTATTACGCAGACAGCAAAAAAAGCTTGCGAGAGCATAGAGCAAATAGAGTGATTCACGATTGGGTCATTCCGTGCTGTTTACCGAAAGGAGAAGTTTAAAATGACAGAAGCCGCAATTACTGCAAAAGAAATCAAAAAGGTTTTAAGGCATAAATTCCCGGGAGTTAAATTCCGGGTTACATCTGAAAATTTTAGCAATGGAAATTCTGTCCGAGTTCAATGGACAGATGGTCCTGATAAAAGTTTAGTAAATAAAATTGTCAGTGGTTATAAAACTTCATCTTATAACATTGAAGCGGATTATTGGGAATATACGGCAATTTCGATGGATAAAAATTGCCCCGGCGTTAATTATATAGATACATCAAGAAATTATTCCCCTGCGTTTATAAAAAAACTAGAAACCCTTTTCGAAGAATATCATCATGAAAAATGGGATTCCACAAGCGAATTAGGCCGATATTATCACTCCTTGCCTAATTGGCTCAGTAAACATCCTGAAATGTGGGAACACCCATTATTCAAAACTATTTAACGTAAAAGACTGATAAGCAACTTAAAAAAGGAGAAATTAAACAATGGATGATAATAACCAATCTATACATAATCAGGAAGCCTTTAAATTATACAAAGCAAAAGGCTATACCAAACCTTACCATGAAAATAAATATGGCTGGTTCGACTTAAATGTTGAAGACATAAAGAAAGAAAACATCTATGAAAACGGTAGTGATGAAATTACAATTTCTATCGTCCATTTACCAAATGATAGATGGATAGCAACTTCAACGGTTATATTTCATATTTACGGTTATTCCTCTTCTCCCTGCATTTATGATAAAGAATTTTCTACAAGATATGACGCAATCAAACATGAAATAAATCATATTTTAAATTTTTTGTCCTATAATAATGCTAATAATAAAATAATTTCAATTGTAAAAAATTTTCTATTTACATCGTCTGAAGCTGAAATGTCTTTATTTCCATTTCTTGACTGTCAATAACCAATTTGGCCATTATTTAATCAAAGGATAATATTGCTATCCGGAATTTTTAAATGCAAACATAGGGTATACCTTTATTTATTTCTTAATTTTATTGAATATGAAATCATATGCCAATTTATTTGATAAAATTATTTAACATTTTAGATTCTATATTTGTTTTTCTCCAATGATTTTGATAAAATTAATAGAGCATCAAATATGCTATAATTCATCTATGAGATAGTCAGATAAACGGCTTTCCCCTCTTACTTTGAGGGGGTGATACTATGAGCGTATTTGAAACGTTATCTATCATGATAGCTTTCGGAACCTTAATAGCTATCATGATGCATAAATAATTTTATGCATTGAAAAAAGCCATTCCCAATGGCTTGAGAAGGCTTTCTTCAAACAATTATCGTTGAGGGAGCCGTTCCTTGACCGGGATATTTATCGGCTATCTCATTTCTATTTGCATTATACCACAAAAATACTTTGTAAAAAATACTTTGTGAAAGGAAGGGATATTGTGGAAGACAAAGAATATATTATACAACATGAACCAATTGATAAAGGTTATTTAGAGCTGCATCTTCCTATCTATCTCCAAAAAGATATCGATGCTTTAAAGAAAGGAATGGCTGAAAATAGTAGACATCTTGATTGTTTGGTTGATGAAGTTGACGGCTCAATCAATTCTGCCTACTGGGATCAAACCATCACAGAAGAACAAGCTAATTATCTACGTAAAAAATATTTAGGTTTATGAAAGGGAAAAATGGATAAATATATCGACTTTACAGATTGCCCCGTTGATCCATATAAGGGATTTAGGGGTGCAAAGGGTAAAAAGATTTCTATTATATATAATAATGAAAAATATATGTTGAAATTTCAAACTCCTTATCTTGGAAAACCCACCAATTCTAATGTGTGTGAATATTTGGGCTGCCATATTTTTGATAGTTTAGGAATCCCTGCGCAAAAAACTATATTGGGATCCTATAAAGATATGCCTGTCGTTGCCTGTAAAGACTTTGAAACGGACGGTCGGCATCTTCTTGAATTTGCCATGCTGAAAAATTCAATTATTACCAGTTCCGAGGAAGGATATGGAACAGAATTAACAGATATCATGACTACAATTAAAGAGCAGGAAATATATCCGGTACAAAAATTGAAAGAACATTTTTGGAATATGTACATCGCTGATACATTAATCGGAAACTTTGACCGTCACAATGGAAATTGGGGATTATTAACCAGTATGAATCCCCCGAAAGCAGAGCTTGCGCCTGTATATGATTGTGCTTCTTCTCTATATTCTCGACAAACAAAAGAAACTATGGAATCTATTTTATCTTCTCCGGAAGAAATCGATCATCGAATATATGTGTTCCCTACTGCTGCGATGAAGATCCGGAATAAAAAGGTAGATTATTTTACTTATACATCTTCTCTTATTAATCCGGACTGCACAGCCGCTCTAAAGCGAATCTATCCACGAATTAATATGGAAAAAATCTATACAATCATAGATAATACTCCTCACTTATCATCTGTTGAACGTTCTTTTTATAAAGAAATGCTCCATCAAAGAAAGACAAAAATTCTTGATTTTTCTATAGAAAAGCTAAAAGAAAAAGAGCGTTCAAGAAAATTGTGTTATAAAGGATTATCACGATGAATATTGCTTATATCAGAGTATCTACGATTGAACAAAATACAACACGGCAATATGAAGATCTCAAAAAATTCAAAATAAATAAATTTTTTGAAGAAAAAGCTTCAGGGAAAAGTACCAACCGCCCTATCTTAAAAGAAATGCTCCAATTCGTCCGAGATGGTGATACGCTTTATATAGAATCTTTTTCCCGACTTGCCAGAAACACCAAGGATTTACTTGATATCATAGAACAGCTGAAAAAAAAGAATGTAAAAATTGTCAGTGAAAAAGAAAAATTGGATTCTGATACTCCAGCGGGAAAAATGATGATTACGATGATCGGTGCCATCGCAACATTTGAAAGAGAATTAATCCTTGAGCGCCAGCGTGAAGGAATTGCCCTCGCAAAAGCAGCCGGTAAATATAAAGGGCGCAAAAAAATCCTTCCCCCTTCCAATTTTAAAGACCTTTACGCTCTTTATTTAAATCGGCAAATTCGTACAAAAAAAGAATTTGCAAGAAAATGCAAAGTAAGCCTTCCGGTATTGGAACGCTTCATCAAAGAATTTAATCAATACAAAAACGAAAAACAAATATAATATAATTTTTTATACTATATTATATTTGTTTTTAGATAAATGACGTATAGAATTAGAAAAGGCCAGGGACTGGAACTCCCTGGCCTTTTCGTGTTACATTGAACAATTATTCTTCGTTCGCCTGTGTGTATTATACCATGGTTTCATAGAAACAAAAAATATCCAAAAAGCTTCTAAAAAAATAAAATCAAATAAAAAAGAAGGTATAAAAGTATTTCCCCCTCTTTTAAAAGGCCTAAAAAGAGCAATTTTAGCAATCAAAAAAAGTTGTTCCGGATCAAAAAACATCTGGAACAACTTTTAAAATAAAAAACAAGAAAAAGACTATTCTCCGTAATGTGTCCAAAGGCTGATAATCTTAATTATTTTTTCTGATTCAAATACTTCATAAACTAATCTGTGCCGGATGTTGATCCTGCGAGAATATAACCCTTCTAAATCACCTACTAATTTTTCATACCGTGGGGACTTTTGATATGGATTTTCTTTAATTATTTCAATTAAAGTTTTTGCTTTAATGTCTAAATGAGCAGCTTTCAGTTTTGGAATATCTTTCACAGCTGCTTTTGTATATACAATTTTATACATTACCAATGAACCTCATCTTCCGGAACACAATCAGAAATAGGTTCATTTTTTCCATTTATTAAATTTTCTTTTATTGTAGGTATTGATGTTAAATATAATGTTTCCATTAACCCTAAATAATCATCTTCACTTAAAATAACGGCGTTGCCGTCTTTTGTGCTAACATTTAACGGTTCATTATATTTAATTGTTTGGTTCAAATATTCAAAAATATTTTTTCTGAAATTTGTAATATTTACTGTAGACATAATAATTCACCCCTTCATGTACATTATAACGTACATGACAAAAAATAACAATAATTTTCTAAATATAATAATCTCAATCAAAAAAATAGACCTATCAACATATTTAAATCCCCTTTCTTATGTCGATAAGTCTATTTTCAATGTACAGATTATTTAAAAGCACCTATTCAAGCTCCTACATGTTCCGGAGATGTAAAACATCTTTCCTACACATTCGGACTTGAATAAGTGCAATGTAACTAAATGTGACTAAATATAACTATTATATATTATCTTATAATACATAATATTGTTTTTTAGCACTGATATATCAGTGCTTTTTTATTGAATCACCAGGTAAAAAAGAAGCAGCTTGATCGATCCGGAAGGCTGCTTTTTTAAACGCATTTTTTGCCTTTTCAGCGTACATAGGACGGTAAATTGTCAAGGGCTGCCCTACGGCGTATCGTTCCTTGTCCCTTGACAATTTACCTTTTCCCTATGTTATTACGCAGACAGCAAAAAAGCTTGCGAGAGCAAGTTCGGACGGGTTTCTGTTTGATGTCAGTTAGTGCTTTTTACAGAAAGGGGTTTTTGAAAATGACCAGTGAACAAATTTTAGCAGGAATTTTAAATTGTGGTTACCTTGATTTACGAGTTTTAGAAGATACGGAATTTGATGTTATCGAGATGATTGAAGAAATGGAAAAGCCGACCCTTAGTGATTTAATCTATGAAATTTTTCAAAAAGGGATTGACCTGTTAATGGAAGCACTATCAGAAAAACAAAATAATCTTGACTGCCCGGATGAAATAAAAGACCTTTCCGGGGAAGATATCGATTTTGATATTAATTTTATTGCAAGTCGGATTTATTTTTCAGATAATGGTGATATTTGGAATAAATTTTTTGGATCGGAAATTGAGGATGTTGAAGAAAAAATGGGTTTTCACTTTGCTTGATTTAATTATAAAATATTATAAAATAATATTTTATAATTGCTTTTCGTTGTGATGTAGTGTATAATAAAGATAGTAAAAATGGTAGTTTTAAATGAAAGGATAAATTGATATGGTAATTTGGAAAGATACTCCGGAAATTGAGATTCCGTCTTATGAAAAAATTGAAGATAGTTATCTGATTTGAGAGGTAAAAAATGATTATTAATGTTGCACACACGAAAGGGGGAGTAGGGAAAACAACGATAGCGGTTAATCTTGCTATCGAAATGAATTCTGATCTCTTTGATTTAGATAATCAAAATTCATCTTATAATTTTTCCTTGCTTTCGAATATTGACCGCCCTATTAATTTTTGGAAAGACCGGGATATGCTGAAGGACATCATCAAAACTTACCGAGATAATCCGGATAAGAATATTATTATTGACAGTGGCGGGTATGATTCTAACGTTAGTCGTGAAATTATTTTAAACAGCAATTTAATTATCACGCCTATAACCGTTAGTCAAACTGAAGTGGACGGCTTGCAAAAATTCTATTCTGAAAATGTAGAAATTGCTTTAAAAGCAAATCCATATATCAAACCGTATATTCTTTTAAATAGAATTAATTACTATGATCAAAAAGATGCGGAAGATCTAATTACATTTATTAAATCGGAAATACCAGACTACAAAGTCTTATCTACAGCACTTGGTGCAAGAAAAGACTTTAAAAAGGCGTTTTCTGAGGGTAAATCAGTTGTGGAATATAATAAATCAAGTCCTGCATCTCAAGAAATTACAGGACTTGTAGAAGAAATCTATACTATCATTCAAAATATTAAGGAGAAAAAATTATGAAATTCACAAAAAAAGATACCCTTGCAGAACAAGAAAGAGAAAAATATATAAAAGCTGCTCCGCTGGAAGAAAAGAAAAAAGTAAGAAACATTTCGGTTATTTTAAATTCAATAGAAAATGAAACTTTGGAAAGTTTCCTGGAACAGTTAAAAGACGAAAACGGGAGAAAAGTCTCCCGAAGTAACTTTGTCAGAACTGCTATTTTTGATACTATCCGTCGAGCGGAAAACCAAGAAATACCTGATGAGTGGTTAGGTGAACCTTTAACAGTAAAAGAAGCTGCTGAACGATATAAATTAAGCGAATCAACCATAAGAAGTGCTTTACAAGCAAACCGTTTCTCTGATAGAGAAACAAAAAGAATTGATGATAAACTTATTATCGTCACTGTAGCAGGCATGAACAGACTGTTCGGCAACAGAATAAAGTAATCCCATTACAATTTAAAACAAATATATAATACTATAAAATAATATTATATATTTGTTTTAAAGAATAGAAAGGGTGTTTTATGTGGCTTTTAATCGATTTTATCTTAAATCTCTTGATTAATATGATTATTATCTTCCCTGTTTTTGCTATTGCTAAAGAATTATTTCCTGTACCTGGAATAGATGCTTTTTGGACTTTCACTTTACCTCTGCTTCATATCCCTATAAATAAAAATAGTATTTTTATTGCGGAATTAGCTTCCCTTATATTATTGGTTTGTTTTCTTTGGGGATTTGTTTTTCCTTATTTCCCTGTCACGAGATTTTTCCAAAGAAAACTTCGAGGGCAAAGCAAGCCTATTCCACTCGAACAGGAAAAAATTAATGCTATTACAAACTATATAGAAGAAAAAGGAATTGATACAACAAAATATAAATACTTTGTTTCTTCATGTTCTGAAATTAACGCTTTCGCATCCGGCGCAAAAGATATTACAATTACTCAACCAATGCTTTCCGCTTTTTCTGTTAAAGAATTGGCAGGAATTATTGCCCATGAAATGGGCCATCATCACAATGGAGATATCCATTTTTTTAATTTATCGTATGGGGTTAGTATTCTTAATATTTTCTGCATAAAAATATTATGTTTAATAATATTTTTACTGAATATATTTCGTTTTTTTCCAATTATACAAATTTTTACAATTTTAATAGCCTTCATAATTAGTATTTTTTTAAATATTTATACTTTCCTTATATATTATCCTTCAAGATTACTTTCAAATTTTTTTAGTCGTAAAATTGAATCAAAAGCCGATGCTTATGCCATAAAAATAGGCTTGGGTGATGAACTGATTAACGGTTTATACAGACTTTATCACTTTTATGGAAATGATCCTTGGTGGGTAATTCCATTTTCAGACCATCCCCGTCTGATGAGTAGAATAAAAAAAATACAAAAGCGAATAGAAAAAATAACTCAAGATTCTTGTACCGTATAGAGGAAAAAGGCTGTAATGAAATATTTCTGAGTTTCATTATAGCTTTTTTATTTCTTTTGACACTCCCCACACCTAAAGGCAGGGGATTCTTTAGTCTGGTCTCAACGCTAATAAATTACCTTTTAAACTTTCCCCAAATATTCGGTATCTTCCCGCTTCCTTTTCCAGCAACCTTTCGTTCCTCTGCAGAAAGCTTGGAACATCCGCTCTTATTTATTTCAGCATTATTGTTTTTCCTTCAAAATATACATCCATCAAAAAAGCACCTATCCAGGCTCCTTATGGACATTGGATAAGTGCTAAAGTGTATTATTTTTTATTATTATATGTTATTAAATATTATTTTTTAGTACTGATTATTCAGTACTTTTTATTTATTAAGGAGAAAATGAAGCTGCCTTCCGGATCAAGAAAGGCAGCCATTCTTTAAAACGCATTTTTTGCTTTTTTAGCATACATAGGACGGTAAATTGTCAAGGGCTGCCCTACGGCGTATCGTTCCTTGTCCATTGACAATTTATCTTTTCCCTATGTTATTACGCAGACAGCAAAAAAGCTTGCGAGAGCATAGAGTGATTCCGGATTGAGTCATTCAGTGCTGTTTACCGAAAGGAGAAGAAAAAATGGGTTTTCACTTTGGATAATATTCTGTAAATTTCAAATTTTACTTATGGATAATTTTTTCCCCCTTTTTATTTCTATCAAAAAATAAAAACTTGTTTTAATAGTTTTAATAGTTTTAATAGTTAGGAGAAGCTGAAAAAGCCGATAGATACTTGACTTTTTTGCCCTTCCGACTAACTTTTTCCCCCTTATGACTAACTTTTCCCCCTTTTTTGGAGTCTTCCGACTAACTTTTTCCCCCTTATGGATAATTTTTCCCCCTTTTTCCGGGGTCTTCCGACTAACTTTTTCCCCCTTATGACTAAAAAAATAATTAGTATATAGTCATGACTAAAAATATATGATATTATTTAGTTAAAAGGAAGTGATCATATGTCTAATATAGTTAAATATGATAATGATTTTAATCTAACACAACATTTTAATAGATTAAACCAGACAGAGCAGGATATTTTCTTTGCCATTACATCGGAATTTACAAAAAGGAATGAAAACAGTATAGAAATTAAGATTAATGAATTAAGAAAAAAAACTGGTATGCAAAAAAATTACAAACCGCATGAAATGGTTGTGTTTATTAATAATATTTCCGAAAAACTAGCAGGCATGGTTTTTACGGTTTCGAAAAGAAATGAAAAAATAATAGGATCCTTATTTTCAGTTTTTATAATTAATAACGACATCGGGAGTCTGAAAGTGAAATTAAATACAGATTTTCTTAATTATTTTGCGGATATCCCTTTTTCTTTTACACAATTCGAATTACAACATTTTTTGCTATTGCATTCTAAATATTCGAAAATTTTATTTCGAATATTATTAGACTTAAAGCATTATGCACATGGAAATAATAATCGACATTGGAAGGTTGATTTTAACGAATTTAGAAATTTAATGACATTCCCTAAGTCTTATAAAACTTCTATTGTAATGAAAACACTTACAAAAATAATAAAGGAAATCAATGAAACGCATTATATAGAAAATTTGAAAGTGAAAAGAGAAATGGGGGATGGTGTAGGAAGGCCTATAAAAGATTTAATTTTCACTTATCAAATAAATAAAGACAATGGATCCGAATATATTGAAATTGACGGTAAATCAGATATGTTATGTTGTCCTTATTGTGGAGCAGAAGTAATAAAAAAAACTGGGATAAACGGGGAGTTTTATGGACATAAATATTACAAGCAGACTGATTGTAAACACTCTTGGTCAAGCTTAGATGATTTAAAAACAGAAACAATGCTTGTAGAGGATTCAAGAAAATCACTGGAAGAAAAGAAAGCAAAGTATAAAGATGCTAATGAGAAGAACTTTGACTTTCTTTACAAACAGCAACAAGAGCTGTTTTCAAGATTAGGAAGAAAGGAAGATGAAGATGTTTACGGATAATGATAAAGAATATTTAGAGGATTTATTGGTCAGAATGGCACATCATAGCACAGCTATTGAGGGGAACAGCTTAACTCAAGGTGAAACTAAAAGCATTATTCTTGAAAATTATATTCCCAGACCAATAGATATTCGGGAAGTCAACGAGGTTTTGAATTATAAAAATCTTATGCCTTATCTTTTAGAACATCAGAAAGAAAATATTACCATTTCCGGAATTCAGGATATTAACCGAATTATTATGACAAATATTGACGATCGAGGAGGAAAATTTAAAATTGTACAAAATATAATAGCCGGCGCAGATTTTGATACAACGCTGCCTTTTATGGTTCCTGAAGAACTTAAAAAGTGGACAGATGATTTATCCTGGAGATTAAATAAACCGGGAAGTGCTGATAAAAAAATTGAAATTATTATGGAACAGCATTTGCGTTTTGAAAAGATTCACCCATTTCCGGATGGAAACGGACGGACAGGAAGGGCGTTAATTATATGGTCATGTTTGCAGCAGGAATTGACCCCTATTGTTATAGAAAAAGAACAACGTAGTGAATATATGGCTGCATTAAACAGAAAAGATATAAAAAGACTGACACTGCTTGCACAGCAAATCCAAAAAAAAGAGATAGATCGTAAAGCTGTTTTTGACGGGATGAAAAAAGATGATGGAAAAAGAAGTTATGTAAACCCAAAAAATAAGAAATTTTCGATAGAGAGGTAATATATGAATCGTGATGATTTAGAAAAATTATCGATATACTTTATTATTCACAATACTGGAATTAATGAATGTTCTGTAAGTGAAGATGATGTAAAAAGTATTTTAATCAATAAATATATTCCTCGCAAAATGCCTTTAAAAGATGTTTTAGAGATCCTCCGGCATAAAAAGGTATTTAGGTACATAATTTCTCATTGCGATGGGGAAATTACTGTTAAAGACATTTTAACAATTAATCGGATGCTGCTTCATGAAGAAGATATTGATCCAGATCAGATTCCTGAAGAAAAAATAAATGAACTGTACCGATGGGTTAAAGAATTGAATTATAGAATGAAAACCAGTTCTAAAAAAGACAGTAAAGTTTTTATTCTAATGGAATTGCACCTTAAATTTGAGGAAATTCGTCCGTTTAGAGATGGAAACGGACGAACGGGAAGAGCATTGATTGTATGGTCATGTTTGCAGCATGAATTGACCCCTATTGTTATAGAAAAAGAACATAACCGGGAATATATAGAATGTCTGAAACATAGAGATTTACAAAATTTATACAAATTGGCAGTAAAAAATCAGAAAAAAGACATTGATTTAGTCAAAAATAATGAAATGACGAAAAATGCACTCAAATCGCTCTATAATGAGCTTGAGGATATTTATAATAATTTCCCTCAAACAAAAGAATTAGAAGCCGAAAAAGCGAAAATTCAATCATCTGTAACGGTTATAAAGAATAAGGCAGAATATGAAAGAGTTAAGCAGGATTTACGGGAATATGAAAAAGCTTGTATGATTCATAGAAGAAATTTAAAGCATAACGAAGAAAGAGAGAATGATTTAGGACGTATCAGAAAGTACTAATTTTGAATTTAAAAATTAAATTATCAAAAAAGAAAAATAATGATGGTTTGTGAGATAGTAGGCAAAAATACCTTGTTTTGAAAAAAGCTGTGGTATTAAATAGTATTTAATACCTATAGGTGTTAAATACCATCATTGTTTTTTATTAAAGGGATTTATATAGGGAATAACTACAGGGGGAGTGCCGGGAAGAAGCTCCCTGTCTGATTTGATGAGATGTGCCCGTTACCGTTTATGCGCAAGAGCGTTACCGTTTATGCGCAAGAGCGTTACCGTTTATGCGCATAAAAAATCAGTATTTATATGATTTTCTTATGAAATATGAGAAAATATTTTTTTGACCGTTTTATGGCTAAAATATTTTTTATAAATTAGCTATGGCTAAATATTATGGATAAAAATTAGTCATAATGTTTAGTCAAAACAAAATTATTTGTTCTATAAATGGTTTCATGATATAATTCATATAGGCAAAGGAAGTAAAATTTAAACAATGTAACACGAAAAGCCCATGGAGTTCCAGTCCATGGGCTTTTCTAATGCTATACGTCAGCACTTAACGAGGCTAGTTGCTAAAAAAATACCTGAAAGCGGCGTCTAACCATTTGCAAACATAGTAGGCGACTATGCTTGCCATAACGGCTTTCCAAAAGGAAGTAAAATCACACAATATAACACCTCCTCCCCGTTGCGGTTTGGAGTTTAGCAACGTATAGATTATACCATGAAAAAAGCTCCTTGCCGGAGCGTTTTCTTATGCTTATTCTGCTTTCCTTATGCTCGTTTTGGAAGGGAAAATAACCAGTCCTTTTGGATCGGACGTATCACACTTGAAATCCGGGTAAATTTTTTGTACAGATGCAAGATGTTTTTTGAATTTGAATTTAAAAACCCGAACTTCTTTATAATTAGCCCCAAACTGTAAAGCCAGATCTTCCCATGGAATGAACGTCCGGGAATGACAGTAGCACATTCTGTAAGTTGCCCAGCAATAAATGTCCACGGCCATGGGGGATTGTTTAAGCTTTAAAATAGCTGAAAAATTAACCGGGATAGGGGACTTTGAAATGGCATTGAAGAATGATTCGGAAAGGATTACATAAGAGCGGAAATTGCCTTTTTCATCATATAAAGAGTGAGGTTCCCACCATAAAGCAGCTTTGTCCGCAATTAGCATATTGGCAATGGATTTCACTGTACATCCGCTTTTCTGATCTATGGAAGAACAGGAGATAAAGCAGGAAAACAGGCTGTCCAACTGCTTATGGAGTCTCGTTATAGTTCCATTCTTTCCGCCTGTCCGGCCTAAGCCTAATTGGCTTAAAAAATCGGCAAGCGTTTGCCCAAGAAATATGGTTCTTGTTTTCTTCCTGATGGCTTCTGTCACAATGAATGCTATGACAAGCCGTGGAATTGATCCGTAAGGTAATCCAGATGGAGAATATAGAGAAAGCGTCAAATTTCCGTTTTTTCGTATAAATTCACGACCTTCTACTTCTGTATAGGGAAAATTAGTCTGTACAAAGAAGTACGGCATAAAAGCCAATTTTAGAGCATTTTTAGAGCATATTTCTTTTTTTGTTGTTTCTTCTATTGCGGATTCCATTTTATTACCTCGGCAAATCGCTCATACGATATTTCTTAGAATTTATAAGATGCAGTTCATCGTTTAAAAGGGGAGTACGTAAATCCTGTTCCGCACTTGCCATCGCAGCGTTATTCTGATAGTTCTCTTCCATAAAATCACCATCGATAGTATTGATAATGGATTGCGCCTTGAGTTGGGTATTATTACTTTTTGCCTGTTCCGCCGCCAGCTTCAAGAGCGCTCTTTTTTGTGCAAAAGCATAGGAATTTCCTGAATTGTCATTAAGAATAGTTTCTACATGATCATTAAGTGCTTCACTCGTTTTTTCTATACGGTCAGAAACGGAAAGTGTCATTAAAAATTCGTCTTCGTGTTTTTTCAACCAGTTGTCCCAGTTTTTGTCTCTTGTTTCTTTTACATTTATTTGTCCGGCATTTTTATATGTCAAATCAGGCTGCGTCCGTTCATTGATTTTTTCTTTAATTTCTTCTATTTCTTTTCCTGTACGGAGAAGTTCTGATACGGGGTTTTCATGAGAGCTGCCAAAAACAAGGGAATATAAAGATGTAACCGACTCTTTAAATGGTTCCCATACGGCAACTATATCTTTATAGTCTGAAGACAGCTGTCTGATGTGAAGAAGAACTTCATTTTGTTTTGCTGTTTCTACAGCCTGTTTAATCCGATTGGGAATATCTTTTACTGATCCGCCGTGAAAATGCCACCGGGCATCAACTATTCCGGTTAGGCAGAGGAGAATAATCGGAATGAGCAGGTATTTCTTATTTCTTATATGCATTGCTATCAACTCCATAAAGTATTAAAAGCTTCTCTGGTTCGTTTGGAGAAAGACGGGATAAAGAAAACTAACAGTCCCCAGCAGCCGGCGAATAAGACTAAGGAAGCTACGCTGTCTTTGTCTATCGGCTCCATGGCCGCTAACTGATCGGAAAGGAATACAAATAGGAAAGCGGTAATAATTAAATCAAAAATATTGGCCAAAATTCCGGAAAGCATATTTTTCCCATAATGTTTCATTTTAGGAAGGAAAAATAGTGGAATTCCTAAGACACCAAAAACGCAGGAAATGTAGAAAAGAATTAATTTTTCCATTAAATAAATCGTTGCAATGATTGTAAGTGCCAGGATGATAAGAACAAACAGCGCAACAAATAAGGCGACAGCGATATTAAAGCGGGAATCCACGTGCAGAAAGGGACTAATTACATGGCTGACACTTATAAATAATTCATCGAAGTGCAGGAAAGAAGTTTCTGTTAATTCATGGCCGGTATAAGTGCTGCTAATATTTTCTAGTATAGGAAGGAAGAATGTATCGACAATCTTTCTCCAGGAGAGAAAAATCATAAAGAAAAAACCATATCGGATCAATCTAAGGATGACACCGGATAAATTACCAAGCGTTGTCATCCCTAAAATAACCGGAATCATTAACCAGGAAAAATCTATAATGGCTAAAATAACAAGTAACGGAAATAAATTCTTTTCCGCAAAATCCAAGGAAAGTACAATGGATGCCATAATTTGTTTTGCGATTTGAGCTAATTCTTCTGAAGGAGAGAAATACTTTGTAAAATTAATATCCATAGCTGGAGTTACTTTGCCGAGCGCCCATTTTCCGACTTCAGTAATAACATTGGTTGTTGTATCTCCATTCAAGTTCCATCCTGCTGCTAAAGCGTAAGGGGTAGGATCCATATGCTGGCCGTCCTGCACTTCATCGACTTCAAAGTGTAAATGCCCGCCTGTAGATCTTCCGGTATTTCCGGACAGAGCTATAAAGTCTCCTTGATTTACATGATCACCATATGAAACGTTGATTTCAGATAGATGGGCATATCTGGCTACATGTCCATCTGGCATTTGAATTTCTACTAAATTTCCATAACCGCCATTCCAGCCGTATACGGCATAAACGACGGTTCCATCTGAACATGAAGGGACGACTGTACCTTCATCAAGTCCGATGTCAAGGCCGCTGTGGCAATGCATTTCTCCTGTGATAGGATGAGTCCTGTAGCCGTAAGGAGAAGTGACCGGCCCACCGAATGCGGAAACGGAAGGCATGATAAAAAGAGCAGAAATAAATAAAAGGGAAATGAATAGTAATTCTTTTAAAACTCCGCTCTTTTTAGCTGTCATTTTTCCCACCAGCCTTTAATCCTTTTTCCTATATAACGCCCGGCGGCTACTGTTCCTCTTGCAGCAGTACGTCCGGCAAAGACAATACCAGTGCCTCTTGTTATGCTTGCAGCGGTACCTGCTGCTCCAACAGCGGCAGCAGGGGAATGGACAATGCTGTTAGTTGCAAAAGCAGCGCCCGTTGTCATGGCACCGGCAAATTCTACAGCCTGTGCCGTTAGGTAAGATAAAAATAGTAAACAGCAGGCGGAAGTGATAAAACCGGAAACGGTTTCATTCGTAATGCTGCTCGATACATTGAATGCATCATCTATTTCATTACCAACTAAACACACCATAAAGACGGCGACCATTAACTTAACAGCACAAGTAAGAAGAATGCCCCATGTTTTTTCACAGATAGAAGATGTCCACCGGGTAACTCCAAACGGAAGCAAAACCATTGATAAAGACCCTAAAATAAGAAATTCTGCGTTTGCCATGAAAATAACGAAAGCAATCCGAAAAAGTGCTAACAATGCAACGCATAAGGCAATTGTTGCCAGAATATGAACCATAATTGTTCCTGACATGACGCCGGGAAAATTTTTCCATAAATTTTCAAATGCTAGATAGACCTTGCTACAAGTTGAAGCAAGTAAGTACGTCGGCGTAAAAGTCACATCTACTCCGCCTGCAGCCATACCGAGTGTTTGCCCGGAATTTTTTACAATTTTCAACAAGTTATCCCAGTTTTTGATTAAAAACGCCAAGAAACCGATATGAATGATTTTTGTAAAAATATTTCCCCAATTCCAGGTTGAATTAAAGAACATATCAAATTCCGAACATACTCCGATGATAGCAAGCGTAATAAGAAGCAGGAGTAAAGGATCCTGCAGATTGAGAATGCCATTATAAGTACTGGTTTCAATCTTGTCTCCGATGTTTTTTAGAAGGGTGAGGCCGCTTTCTGTCATGATTTATCTCCATTTTGTTTCATCGACGAGGGAATCAAATTTTGAGGATAAGGTCGTTGTCGGTTTGTAATCTTCCGGATGCTCATCTTTTCTTTTTTCTAGCTTTGCTTTGCTGCTTGTATATTCTAATGCCTCATCAGTAGGTAATTTTTCATTCGTCTTTTTATATTCTCCTTTGGATAGACTCGCGCTAAAGCCCATAACATCTTTATTCAGAGTTAATTTATCTTTCTCGATTTTCCCAAGGATGATTTTATTTCCTATCAAACCGATATCACAGATATTCTGCTCTTTATCTACGATAATTTTTGGGGCAGAATCATAATATTGTTTCCCTTTATAATTACTTTCCGGGGTTGTTTTATATACGTCAAATTCTTCTAATTTATCTTTATTAGGCAATTCAGTTGTTCCCTTGTGATAGAGATAATAAGTGATCTTATCATTTTGATAAGCGCCTTCCATATCTTTGGGCGTTAAGGCTCCGCATCCGGAAAGAACGAAAAGCGACAGACCACAAGCAGATATGGCAATTAACTTTCTTAAATTTTTCATTTTAAAACCTCCTTGAAACAAATACTGGAATTACAGTTATTATTTCAAAATACAGTTATCATTTCCACTTCGTTTCATCAACGAGAGCGTCAAATTTTGGGGTCAGTGTAGTTACACCGGATTCTTTATCAGCGATTTCACGCATCTGTTTTGCGGCGGAGCCAAAATCATTCGCTAATAATTCATTAGCTTTATCGGCTGCATCATGTTCCAATTTATTTGTTTCGTTTCGGATAACGGCAAGTTTCGTATTCAATGAATCAATGTCGTTAGAAAGATTCTGGCTATAAACTGTTTCAGCGTCAATTAGTGCTTGGATCTGACCTAGGTCTTTAGAACCTTTCGCTGTCTTCAGCTCTTCTGTGAGCTTTAAAATTCTCTTTTGAGATGCGTCAAGTTCTTTTTGCTTGTGATTAATCAAAAGAACGGTTTCCCGGTCTAATTTACTTATTTTTTGTCGGTTGTATTCCATCCTGGCTTTCAAAGATGAATAGCTTTCCGTTTTGACATTAAAATCATCAAAATCACGGAACGTCTCTTTAAAAGATTTTTGTACGTCTTTTGCGCCGGACAAAATTCCGGAAACACTTCCCCGAAGTTTTGCGTATTCGTCTCGATGCTGCTGAATATCTTTGATAATCGGTCCAATTTTACCCCAGCCCAGGTCATATAAATGCTGTTTTTGAAGAGCAATCTGCTGCTTAATTGTATTAATCTGTTCTGTCACTTTCTTAATTTGAGCAACAATTTGAGCGTAAACTCTTGAATCGTGGACGGGGTAGACCGCCGAAGCCGTATATCCGCTGCCGAGTAAAGCGCAAATAGTGAATCCGATAATCAGAAATTTCTTTTGTTTTTTGGAAATCATGATATACCTCCTACATTTTTTAATGCCTTCCACTTTTCAGTAAATTCTGCCGGAGAAAGGGATTCTAATTTAGAAACATTTAATTGATCTTCTTTCGACGTTGCGCCGAGGAACGCAAGCTCTAAAGGGGAAAGAGACAGGTCAAAAATTCTTGTCCCGGAATCAGATTTATAAAAATACTGCCGTTTGGGCTTCATGCTTCTTAAAATCTCTATTTCTGTGTCATTTAAGTCAAAACGTTGATACATTTTGTAAGTCATATCATTAATTGAAGTATTCGGCAGGAATATTTTCGTTAAACAATTAGAATCGACAATCGGGATCAACTGTTCGTCCATATCAGAGAGATTTTGTGTGGCCATCACTACAGCGCAATTCTTTTTACGAAGATCTTTCAAATATTCCACAATTTTTGCACGGAACGCATCATTTCTGAGGAAAAGCCAGCATTCATCAAGAATCATCAGGGCAGGGGAACCGTCTAACTGGCTTTCAATTCGGTGAAAGAGATAATCTAATGTGGGAGCGACAATCCGGTTATTTTCCATCAGTTTTTCCATTTCAAACACTTGCCAGTTTCCGGTACCAAAATGGTCAACGTTGGAATCGAAGAGAGAGCCGTAAGACCCTTTTAAAGACAAGTCCCTTAAAGAATTTCTTATCTCTTCATCTTGCAGCATTGTGATTAAAGCGGTGATTGTGCGTTCACTTTCCGGAGCGGTAGAAACGCTGTTTAATGCATTAAGGATTGTGTTTCTGTGGATCGGTGTAATTTTTACATTGGACGCTTCCAGGTAATTTACAAGCCATTCCAGAACCCAAGTTTTTTCTACAGGATCGTTGATATGGGCTAAAGGTTGAAAAGAAATGGATTGATTATCTACAAGCAGGTTATAAAAATTGCCGCCTATTGCTTTCGTAAGAACTCTTGATGATGCGGATTTATCGAAAACAAAAACCTTGCAATTCGGATATTTTTTAAAATTGGCAGAAATTGCATTCAGAAGAACCGATTTACCGCTGCCTGTCGGTCCGACAATAAGTGTATGCCCGACATCGCCGATATGAAGATTTAAGAAAAATGGTAAATGTTCCGGTGTTATACACTGAATTAACGGATCCACCACAAAATTAAGGCCGTCCCGGTGGACTGTTTTAGCTAAATCTTCAAAGTGCTTATTTTTTTTTTGACCTTCCCAATAAGCACCCATAGGGGCTATGTTACAGAAGTTAGTAGAATTAACCAGATAACGCCTCACGTTATTTTCGTAATTTGACGGAATCGTAGAGAGCCATGCAGCGGTAGCATTATCTTTTTCAATGGTGGCCACGAATCCCAGATCATTGACAATTGTTCTGATTTCAGATAAATTTTCTTCCAGTCGCTTGAAATCTTTATCTAAAATGACGATTTCAAAAGATAAATAACCGAATCCTATTTCGTCTCGTGATAAAAGCTCATATGCTTGCTCTGCATCTTCTGTGTCTAATACTGCGTCCCGATCTACTTTCCCGGAGTCTATATTTCTAAGAGACTCCATTAAAATGGTTAAAATTGTCTTTTCACGCTGCCTATGCTGCGCTATAATTTTTTTCAGTTCATTTACTGCTTGGTCTTTATCTAGGGCGATGTAACGGACTGAAAACCGATACTCAATAGATAAAGAATTTAAACGATTGAGGAAAAAATCCATGGTGTCTGCGGGCATGTCTTTGATCCCCACGATTCCGATATATTTTTCACCGAGTTTTGGATAACGGCCACCAAGAAAAACGCAATCTTTTATCCGTTCTGTTATATTTGATCGAACATTTGCTTTAACCGACACATGTTGATCGGAAATACAGTCATGAAGATATGTTAATGTTTCTTCCTGATTACAAGGGTGAATTTCTACGAAATAATCACTTAATCCTTTGGTAATCAATTCACATTCGTCAAGAAATTTCCGTTCTAATTCATGAAAATGAAAGCTCGTTTCCCGCTGATCCTTATAAATTTCATCCAGTCCGGACTGGATGGGATTAAAAACATTGATAAATTCTTTAATTGCTGACTTTGCTTCAGAAAGAACTTCTTTATTTGATTTATCAATCACCCTTGCGGCACGCTGCAGCGCTTCTGACGGCCAGCGGTAACAGATTGTTAAATAGAAATCGTTTTGAAAAACTTTATTTTTTGCCAGGTTTTCCTCCCTGTTTTTTTGAAAATCGCTTAAAAGAGAATCAGAAAAATGACTTTGGATCACATCACCGGTTTCTCTTTTTGCTTGTTCAATAAAAATATAATAATTTGATTTTAATCGAAGAAAGATATTATTCAATCCGACATAATAGGCATTAACCATGTCTTCTGTCATGTTAGAACCGTCTTTTCCACGGAAAAGATAAGTTTTTTGAAACGTGCCGTTGTTATTAAAAACAACATTGTTGTCCGTGAGGGCATCCCACGTAACAACATCGGAAAAAACAGGTAATTTTTTACTCATACGGACACCGCCTTAGAAATAATGGGATTTAAAACGGAAGGATTCACGAAGAATAGAAAAGATGCGATGATCGATCTTTGCTATTCCGGCAAGAAAAACGTAAATAATGAAAAGCGGGAAAAGCGCTTTTAAACTATGAAAAATCATAATGGACAATAATCCAAACATGAAAAGAAAAATGAATAATTCACGGGGAAGACCGCCCCAGAAAACAGGCTTAGTCAATGATTTAAAAACTTTTGCACGCATTGGAATTCTCCTAAAAAAAATAAAAGAGGCTGATAAAAAATAACACTTACCATTAAAAAGCAATATTTTATAACATTTAATATTAAAAAATATTATTAAATGTTATTTTCTATCAACCTCTAAATGGGTTGATAGTCAGGGTTAGCCTCCGGCGCTGTCTACGATCATCTGGACAAATGTCGGTGCGAAAATACACATCGAGATTGCCAAAATAATAACAAGAATTCGACGAACACCATCACCGGCATTTCCTGTGAAAAGCCCAACGGCTGCGATGACAATTCCTAAAATTCCAAGGGTTGTTGGAAGCGGGCCGGTCAATTCATCTCGAATTTCAGATAAAAGATTTGTCCACGGCCAATTTCTGGCGTCAACAAGTTGCATAGAAATAAAACTTGAACAAACGGTAAAAACCGTTGCGAAGACCCGTGATAACCGAAGGTTTGAAAACTTTTCCCATCCGGATGAGATAAATTTCATAATAAGATTCCCTCTTTCTCTAAATTAAACTTTTGAAAATAAATAACAATTTTTCTGTAAATCGAACCCTTCAATCGAAATCATGTCATCGACCAAACGGAAGGATTTTCCGTCACATGCTTTCTTTTGAATAGAAATAATATTTCCGATAGTAGAACCGATTAACCGCTGAATATCTGAAGTTGAATTATTAGATGAAACAGCTTCTTTAATCAATAATTCAAGACGGGTAAGGCAATCTTCACAGCCATCGGCATGGATTGTACAAAATCCGCCGGGATGCCCCGTATTCCATGCCTTTAAGACATCGTAAGCGGATAAATCCCTTACTTCGCCGATGATAATTCTTGTTGGCGAAAGCCTCATGCATGCAAATACCAAATCTTGCATAGTAATAGAGGTTACTTTGTTACCGGACGTTGTTAAATACTGCACGTCGTCGGAACTGCATTGTAATTCCGGTAAATCTTCTAATATGCATAATCGATGATCCGGGTTTAATTCTGAAAGTTTTTTCAGAATTGCATTTAAGAAGGTTGTTTTCCCGGAACCGGTAGCGCCGCAGACAATCACATTTCTTGATTGTTTAATACAATCAAGAATAGCATTGTAATAATGCTGGGATAATGTTCCTTGTGTTATATAATCCTCTAGCGTGAAGATTTTGCGTGGCTTTTTTCTAAAGAAAAAAGTAGGCCGTGGAGAACAGGGAGGATATTCAATCTGTACACGAATTTTGAGTGGCTGTATTTCTACCCCGAGCATCGGATGATCTTCATTGATAATCTGATCATTCATACCAGCCACGATTTCACAGATACGCTTAACCGTTTCCGGAGATAATGTAATATCCGTTTTACGCCTTCCGGAAGATGAATCTACACGAACTATATAATCAGAATTGATGTAAACTTCGGTGATAGAATCATCATCAATCAACTGCTGGATTTCTTGTCCTAGAGCTGTCCGGAGCATGGCTAAGTGTCTCTCAAAGGTACTGTCCATCATTTTTCTTCATCTGCCGGTAACGGCTGTCCTTGTTTGTTCAGATTCTTGTAGTAAACGCAGGCATCAACTATAAATTGAAGATCTGAAGGATCAATATCATTGGCTACCAGCTCAAGACTCAATGCTTTATACTGTCGATAACTTAGCTTTTGCTCTTCTTCTGTTGCCTTTTTTGCTAATCTTGAGGCTTCTTCACGCATTTTCTGAACATTTTCAAAATCCTTTTCCAGCGCTTTTAGTTTGCCGAGAAAATCCATTTTTTTTGCCATATTTTCACCACCTTTCTTTAGGGCGCAATCCGACTTCATGCCGGGGATCCAAAGCATGGCCTTTGTCAATTTTATCGGTCATGTCCTTCATCAGGAAGAATTTATTTTTAGGGGACAAGATCCGTAAGCCTTCAATCAGCATGGCGGATTTATCCCATAAAAAACTTGAAGTTTCATCAGGCAGCAGTAACGCTCGTTCCTGTTCTAAATATGTATAATTTCGCTTTGAAAAAAATCCTGCTGCCTGTGAGCGTTGTTTTAAGCGAATTGTCTTTTTTCCGAGTGTTTTAGATACGTACTCTCTTGTTTTATTGTCATTAGGCCCGAAAAAGACTTGCGTCTGACAGTTTGTCAAAAGTTCTTGCGATTTATAGATATTGTCAATTTGTTCTAAGCCCTGAATTATAATTAAAGTCTTCAGACCGTACCCGGCAATGTACCCTAATTCACGGACAAGATTTTCCATTTTTCCAAACGCCGGAAATTCATCAATCAAAAATAGACAGCGGAATTTATCGCCAGCCAGTTTTTCTGTAGATCGGATAACCATGAACTCAATAATTAAACGGAATAATTTCCCGACACGAGCCAGATCCGATGGTGGTGTTACGAGAAACAAATCTACCGGAACATCGGAATTTCTGATGTCTCTTAAATAGAAATCGCTCGTAATTGTATTATCTATAATTGTCTTTTCCGCAAAAATCATTAAAGCGGTAATTGCTGTAGATAAAACACTTCCTGCTTCATTCGCCGGTTTTCCGATGAATGAATTAAATTTAGTTACAACAACCGGGTGAAGATGTGGCGTTTTCATGGCTTCCATGGAAAAATGAGTAACGGTGGTTGCTTGAGCAGGCGTTACACGGATTTTGATAAAAGCGTCTTTTGAAGTTCCGTAAGGATTAGGCACCTCAAATACAGCGCCATTGTCAGGGAAATGTTGGATACCGGGCTTCCCGGCAATTCCTTTGTCGGGCCTTTCCGGGATTCCAAAAAGCTCTTCTTTTAAGACTTTTCTAAATCCTGTAGGAGCAATCGGATCTTCAGCATCTTCTTCATCATCGTCTGCTGTCATTCCGGCAGACAAAAATTGGTAAATATCATACATACAGGTCTCTTTAAACTTAGAATCTCCGGGATGATAATCGTGGACCGTATTATATACGGTATCTTTGTATTTAAGATGTGTAATTGCCCCGATGATTAAATCTTTTGCATTTTCAAGCCAATGCGCTTCGCTGCCTTCGCCGCTTCCCACCAGAGAATGAACTAATCCGGAGACGTCCCGTCCCTCGTTGGGCGTTCCCCAGCGTATTTCATTGATAGGATTCCAGCGGTAAAAGTTTCCTGCTTCAGCCGGATCGAATTTAATAACTTTGTGGCCTAAAACTTTTTCAAGATATGCGCCGCAAGTATCGATATTTTCCCCCTTTGGATCAGCGACAACCATAGATTCCCGCCAATTTAGACAGGTTGGGATAACAACACCGATGCCTTTTCCGGATCGGGACGGGGCACACATAAGGATATGCGTTTTTTCATTATCTACAATATATTCCCGATGTCCGGGAATTAACCGCATGAAAAACCATTTGTTTATCTTCTTTAACGTCAAGTTTGAAAGAAATTCAGCAATTTTCAATCGTTTTTCATAATGCATTCCGAAATCCCAGGCGCCAACAATCACGCCATCATTCGTATTATCTGTTTTAGAAAGCAGTTTCTTCTTTCTTATTTCTGAAACGGTAGCCCATGCAGCTGTTCCTCTTGATGTTAGGGTTTCGGATCCATCAAGTATCCATTTCATGCCGAGGATAATAAGAACAGAGAGAATCAAACCAACATAGCAGATACCCATAGCCCCTTTAAAAATAGAGGGAGCTGCTTCATGAAAACGGTAATATAAAACAATAAAATAATAAGGAATATAGGCTTCAGCAGAAAGTTGAAAACCTATTTTCTTAGCTATATTCGCAAAAGCGTAATAGCAGGAAATATAATTGATGAGAAGAAATGTAAAAAAATATATAATTGCATTTTTCATCAGGAAGTCCCTTTTTTAAATTTTTTTAGCATGTTCTTTTTTATACAAAACGGAGCAAGTGTAGGAACAAAAATGTTCCCTTTTGTCCAAAGGTTTGGTGATGTTTACAATCTTTCCGCAATATTCGCACTTAAATCTTCGTAAAATTTGGCGTTTGCGGGCTTTTGATCCGTATAAGTTCATAACCCCCTCAATGGTTATTAAAATACTCCCTACAGCTAAAGCTGGGGATATTGCGCCCCGGCATGAAGTCGAGGCTTTCTGTTCAATTAATTAGTAAGCATACGGACGGATCCGGATATCTGTATTTAGGATTACATTAAATTGATATCCTTCCCGAACCGTTCCGGTAGGTTTTAATTCCTGATTTGATTCACGAACCATATCATTGATGCCGTTCATTATTTCAGCAATAGCAGCTTTTTTAGCTTCTGTTCCGGCACTTTCTGAATCGTTCTTGTCAGACCTATCAGATTTATTAAATGTCAGTCCATCTGCAAGCCCGGCAACAATGGCACCGGTGAGGATGCTTCTTGTCTTGAGCCAGGTGTGCCTGGTAAATTTATCTTTTAGTCCGGAATAACCAATACCGTCAATTGCCCTATAATCCGGCAAATCGATAGAATGCCCATTGGGGAAAATAATCCGATTAAAAGAAATATCAATGCGACGGCCGTTCATTGTCATCGGATCTCCGATTAATTTTGAGCCGGCCGGAATTAATAAATTTTCTCCGGTGACTGAATCAAAGATATCCTGCCGGACAACGGCAATAATTGTTGTTGTCATGTTGTCGGAGATGACAGGAGTTAAAAGTGTTGACGGAATCACTGTTCCTGCTTGCAGCACTTCTGAAGAATTAACAAGCTCGTTATACGTTTTCCCGGAAGAATATGCGGCTGTTGTATAAGCAAAAGGAGATAAAACAACGAGACTTGCTAAAATAACTTTTTTAAACATACCTACTCCCCCTTTCGTCCAATAACTTGAATGTAATCATCATCAAAATGGTCAACGTTTTTATCAGGAAAAACACCGTCATTGTAATAACGATTAGCAGCTGTTTCGGGAGAAGAATATTCTTTTGACCGGACGGCTTGTTTTTTATGACCATCTAAATTAAAGAAAATGTCACTTTTCTGTGCTTGCTTTTCTTCTTTGTAATTGTTCTGCTCTTCGTCAAGCTGACGCTTGTAATAAGCCTTTTTAGATTCATCAACATACTTTTCATATGGGGTAATAGGATCAGGAGCGGACTGTGAAACTGCAGTTTGTGCAGTTTGTCTTTCAGAAGAAATTTTTCTTAAATTTCCTCGTTCGTCTTTTTCAAATCCTGGCGGAATTTTGTCGTTATATGGATCTTCGGAATGACTGGATGATCCGTTTTTCGCCGCTTTATTATTTAAGGTTTTATTTTTATTTTCTGCTTCTTTTAATTTATTTTCCGTGAAGATTTCATTCGTAGAAGAGACTTCTTGTTTGGGTTTATTCTTTGCGTTATCACTTCCCGGAGATAATGCAATCCCGACAGCGATAATTGCAAAAAGACCAACGCCATAAACAACCAATTTGTTAATCCTTTTTGCCGGTTCCGGTTTAACACTAATATCAATATGTTCTTCAGGAACATTATTTTCTACATCGTCTACAGGCTTTTTAAATTTGTTCATGAAATTCATTTTGTGTTACCCCCTGGCGTTGTTTCTACATCTGAATCGGATTCCAGAATATCTGCTATCCGATTTAACGGATCCTCGTTTTGAGAGTTAGACGCTTTGAGCAATTCAAGCTGTTTCTTTTCCATTATTGCTTTCATCTTTTCTTTCAATGAAATAGGAGCCTGTTCATGCAGATCTACATCTTTTTTCTGTTTTGCACCTGCATTTACACTTTGTGTCGCTAATTCTTGTACAGAAGTTTTGTTCAAAGGAATCTCTTTTATTGAAGGAATTTTATTGTCTTCATTTGTCCTCTCAAAAATCATGTAAGATTTCTGAGAAAAAACTAATTTAATATGATCCATTACTCTGTCGATTTCCATGAAATTTCCTTTTAAACGATAATTGACCATCTGTAACTTGGACCTATCAAACTCGTCGAAATAAAAGATCACAGGCATGTTTTGTGTATTACCCGGAGCAATTTCTATGTACGTTTTTCTACCGTCATCAAAAACAGCAAGCGGAATGTATTTAGAAACTACATTTTTGTTTTTCTTTACTTTGTATTGTTTGTTTAAAGCCTTTGCTTTTTCAGCGGCTTTAATAGAAAGATCCATTCTTTCTTGGAATTCTTTGGTTCGTTTAAGAATAGCGGCTCTTCTTTCTGCTTCCTCTTCTTTCGGATAATTCCATTTAATGATGTAATTCATCCATCCATTTAAAGAGGTTACAATCAATCTGTAACTTCTTTGTGATGTGTTGATGATTACGTTTGTTGCAGAATCAGATAAAGGTTTAATGTAAACGTGAGTAACATCAGCTACCGTATCTTTTTCAACAGACCATTGCAATGTATTCCCAGCTGCAATTTTTTGGACTTCTTCCCCGGGTCTAAGTTCAATGTCTGTCACATATCCTAAACGGGTGTTAACAACAAATTGATTTACCGGGTTAAATTCATATATAGTAGCTGTTCCTTGAACAGCTATCGGCTCATTAATTAATCCGGTTCCGGAATAATCATTTGCCATTACTCCGCATGATAAAAAAGAAGAAATGGCTAAACTTAGTACAATCTTTTTCGTATTCATCACTTTGTCTCCTTTTCTTCTGAAATAGAGAAATCGGTAATAAATAAGCCGATTGGATTTAATGCCAATTCTTCTTTATCATAGATAGGTTTACTCTTTATAGAGAAATTACCTGAATAATAATAATCACGAGAAACGGAGCCGGTTCCGGCCGTTTTCGTTTCTTTCCAGCGAACGCTATAAACGTCTTTCTGTCCCGCAACAGGGAGACAGGAAAGAACTGTGACACGGGAGACTACGGTTCCGATTTCACCAGTAAAAGAATTTAAATACAAATTTTTATATTTATTTGCAGCTTCAGGAGTTAGGAATTTCACTGCTCTATTTACATTCGTTTGTAAAACGGCAGAATCCGTTGGGATATTTCTCATTCCTTCAACGAATCTGGATAAAAAGTAGTTGACTTCAGCGTCAGTTATTTTTGCATTTTTTTCTGTCAAAGCCCCAAGACTTTGAACATACCCCGTTTTCTCATCAACATGGATAACATAAGGAATAAATGTGCTTTTTGTCCCGATATAAGTGACACAGAGGACAGAAACCAAAGTGGATGCGATGGCAAGATAAGCAACTCTTTGCCATTTAACTATTTGCCGATCTTTCATAGAAAAAACTCCGGCATAAGTTTTTATCCCTTCATCGTCACCTCCGGCATAGCTGATTTTTGATTCTTTTGACATAAGGCACTCCCTTCCTTTTGAAACTTTGACAAATAAAAACAATGGTGATAACATCAATTTAGAAATTTTAATTTTTGCTCTACGAGGATTAAAATTTCTTTCCATCAAAAGTATACGATAAATACAGGGAAAATAGAAGATAGGAAAAAAGAAGAAAGTATATAAAAAAATAGGAAGTGCCCACTGATGCATGGAACGAATGTTCCTATGATTTCATCATAAATAACATGCGTTCCATGCAGCGGGCCCCCTCTTGCAGAGAGCATATCGCCGTACCGGCTTTTAAAAGACATTGTTTGCGTACCGCAAACGGAATAAAGCACAGTAAAGGAATGCATAATGAGTTTCTTTTCAGCCAATATATCTATGCTTCGATCCCCTGCTATGGTGAAGCATTTTAATTACATAAGCAGGGAAGAAAATTACAAAAAAATGAAAGATTTGATCTATTCTGAAAGTGGAAATTTACCCAAATGGGCAAAAAATGGAAAAGATTATTGGGAAACCACGAAGGCCCAGGAAGATGAAATTCAAAAAGATTTTGAGGAAGGTGCAAGAGGAAAAAAGAACTGTTCTGTCCGGAAATACCGCTTTGCACTTCCAAATGAAATGACAAATAAGGAAATGATTGAATTTACCAAAGAGTATTTAGAAGAAAATTTTAAAGATCTCCCTTATACTTTTGCTATTCATAAAAAAGTTTCAACGGTTCATGAAAAGGAGAATCCCCACGTACATCTAATTTTCGCCGACCGGGTAAATAATGAACGTTCTGTTAATTTAGACAAAGAAAACTACTATAAAATGCATGGTGTTAGTAAAGCAGGAAAAGAATATGGCGGTGCTTATCGGACAAGAGACTATAGCGCTAAAAATCCAAGAGTATATCGTCAGACAAGAAAAAATCTTGCTGATAAAATCAACGCCTATTATAAAGAACACGGGATAGACAAAAGGGTTACTGAAAAGTCTTTAAAAGCAGAACGAAAAGAAGCTCTTTCTGAAGGTGATATTTTGACAGCAGAAAGTTTAAATAGACCTAAACCGTTCAGATTATCTGCGGCTAAATTCAAAAAAAATCAAAAAATTATCCAGGAAAAAATTAAAATGGGCTGGAGAAATGTAAAAGATCTTGATGACGTTCCTGATCCGGAAGTCAGAGAACGAATTATTCAAGAATTTGAAAAAGAAATCAAAGAAAAGACTTTAAATGAAGTAAAATCCAGTTTACTGGAACCAAATGAAATTGATAAATTACATGCTATTGAAAACAAAATCAACGAGCTGAAAATGCTGAAAAAGTTCTCCCCTACCCGCTCCGGTATTTCCAATATTCTTAATGAAATAGAGCTGGAACAACTGGAAAAAGAAAAGGAAAAATTAAAAGAAAACTCTTCCGGAGAAGGAAATTACTATCTCACAAAAAAATATGAAGCTGCTTTAAATGACATCATTTACCAAAAACAGATGAAAGGTTTAATGGAAGCATCTATTGCTGAAAAAATCAAGGAATGTGCGATAGCTGTTTATTCCATTCAGGAGATGGAACGGCGAATTAATGAACTAAAAAAGAAGAAGGAAAATACCCTTCTTTTTAACCATGCAGATAAAATTTCCAATGGAGAATGTAGACAACTTTTAAGAAAATTGGATAGCCGGAAAAGTTTGAAGAAATATTATCTTCGAGAAGGAAAAGATCCAGATCTTATTGATCAACAAATTAAAGAAATTGAGGAAAAAATCAATGTTTTCATTACTAAAAATGTAAGTTCTGAAGAAAAAGAACGAATTCATAATGAATATGAATCTATCCAGAAGGAAATTTTTGAATTAACAGAAGTTTCTACAAGTTATGAATCTCGTCTTGAGGCTATCGGGATTGATAAAGCTTTTAAAGAAAAACATTCTGCCGCTATTCAGGAATATTTACAAAATCTTGAACGGCTGAATCTCTATAATGTATCGGAAAGAGCAATACCTGCTCATTCTATGTATGAGGATTTATTAAATGACGCTATTTTAAAGAAAGCTGAATCCTTTGAACGTTTACTACAAGAAGAACAGGACAAGAATTGGGAACATTCTCTATCAGAAGTCATAGATAAAATGACCGATGGCTCTTTACACAAACTGAAAAATGAACAATATGATCTTCTCCAAGAGAAAGAATCAATTTCTTCTTATGATTACCGAAAAGTCTATGCAATCAGAGAAAGAGTTAAAGAAATTGAGCATTTGATCAATCAACTTGTAAAAGAAAAGATGCCTGAATGTGAAAAAAAGGCAAAGAAGATTTTGCGTGAATCCCGCAAAGATCGACTGCTGCGAGTGAATGAATTAATTTCTCTTAAAAAACGGCTTGAAAAGGATCTAAAACGAAAATATTTACATCCGGAGATTGCTGATCGGCTGAAAAAAATATTAAAAAATGCAGATGAAAAGATTGATGCTATCCGTTTGCGCCGCTCTGGTTCCCGGTTTGAAGAAAGCCGTTTGAAATGGATTGAAGAAACTGTTAAAAACAGACAAAAGAATTTCTATAAAGAATATCAAAAACTTATCCCGCAAACAGAAAAAGCTTTAGTTGAAAAGTTGATTGACAATGAAAGCGGTATGCAGCTATCCAAACTCAAAGAGCAGCTTAGGAGTCAAGAAAGCTTCAGAAAATATACTATCAAGCAAGGTAAGGATCCTATATTTTATGATAAAAAAATCGAAGAAATTAAAGAAAAAATGGAATCTGTTCGCAAACAGTACCGCTCGACGGAAATGTTACTTAAAGCTCGTAAGTTAAGCCAATTTACCTGGAAAAAATGGAAAGAAAACAGACGTCTTGCCAAAAGGATGGAACAACAGATTTTAAAAGATGCTCAACGAAAAAATATTTCTTCAGAACTGAAACAGTCCTGTAAAAAGGCTCTTTCATATGCAAAATACCAGTTATCTAAGCAAAAACTCTTAAATGACACTGTAACTCTCAGAATGATTGCTTTTAAAGATAAAGTGATGGCAGAAATTCCAAGAAGGGAGGAATTTTACTTAAAACAGATTATTAATGAAAAGACAAATAATGATCTGCAAAAAGTGGAAGCGCTGCTTTACCACTATGAAAAATCAAAGAAAAATGAAGATTATTCTGCCGGAACCATGAAAGAAATTGATCTGAAGATTAAAGAACTAGCTTCAAAGCGATCTAAGATTATTTCCGAACAGAAAACTCCGGAAATTCTGAAAGAGGTGATGTTAAGAAAAGAAAAAGCACTACTTGAATACGCTGAAAAAATCAAGGATTTACGAAAAGAGTTTAAATTTATTCAAAAAGATGCCCAGCGTAGACATTTGTCTCCCAATACGAGAATTTTCGTAGAAAAGAATGCTAAAGAATTAGAAAAACTTCTTTTCCACAGTGAAAGTGTTGTGCTGAATCACAAGAATCGTCATTCTACCTTACATACTTCAGATCCGTTTAAGTCTCTAAAAACGGTACACTTACCATCAATGTTGAAACGGCTTCAAGGGATAGGAAAAATTAAAAATTCAAGCATTCATAGTCGTGCCAACATTCGGATCTATAAACATGAAGATGATTTTGAACGTTAATTTTTATTTAGATAGGACGTGATTTTATGGAACAGTTATATATCGCCGAAAAACCGGCCGTAGCAGCTGCTTTAGCAGATTTCTTTTCTAGGCACGGCAATAAATTTACAAAGGAAAATGGGCATTTTATCAGTATAAAAAAGGATATTGTCATTACTTGGGCAATTGGACACCTTTTGATGGAATATGAACCTGGTGATTATACAGAAAATTGGAAATCTTGGTGGAATACCCCCCTGCCTTTGGTGCCGAAAAAATTTATGCGGAAGCCGTTTAAAGATAAAAAACAGCAGTATGAACATATTTGTAAATTGCTGGAAGATGCTGTCATTGTCATAAATGCAGCGGATGTAGATAGAGAAGGCCAAAATCTCTGTGATGAAATCACAGATGGAAAAACAGAAGAAAAAATAAATAAAAGGTTATTCTTGAATGCATTAGATGATGAATCTATTCAAAATGCTTTAGAGTCAATGGAAAATAATGATAAATTTAAAGGATTATATTATGCTGGGCGGACAAGACAGAACATAGATTGGTTAATCGGGATAAATTTAACCCGGTATTTCACCAATTCTGCGCATAACGGCGGAATTGAAGGAACAGTGGCTGTAGGACGTGTAAAAGCCCCTACCGTTGCTTTAATCGTAAAACGGGAGAAGGAAATTGAAAGTTTTAAACCGGAAACATATTTCAACATCTTTGCGTATGTCAGTGTGAACGGAAAAGATTTTAAAGCAGCTTATGAATCAACAGAAAAAATTAAACTGGATCTTGATGCAAGTAAAATTGTCAATAATTGCTCCGGGAAGCAATTTGTTGTCAATAATGTGAAAGTGGAAACAAAAAAAGAAAAGGTAAATGTTCTTTATTCTCTAAACACATTACAGATCGATGCGGATAAAACTTATGGAATTTCCGCAAATAAAACACTGGAAATTTTACAACATTTATATGAACTAAAATATACAACCTACCCCAGAAGTGATTGCCAATTCTTACCGGAAAGCCAAAGAAAGGATGCTTTGGAAATTGCCTCTTTAATGAATGAGAAATTGGCTATTGAATTAGGTTTAATCCCCTGTATTGCTAAAAATAACCCGAATTTGAATAATTCTCCCGTTTTTAACGATAAAAAAATAACTGCACATCATGCGATTATTCCGACAAAAGTTGTTCCTGTTTTAAGCAGCTTATCAGAAGATGAAAAGAAAATTTATCTTCTGATTGCGAAAAAATATGCCGGGATTTTCATGAATCCTTACACTTATGAAAAAACAGAGGTTATCGGAAGAATTGAAGGTTATCCATTCAAATTTATCTGTAAAAACATAATTGACCCCGGATATACCATTTATTACCCGGAAAGAACAGAAAAAGACAAAGAAACTCCTTCTATTTCCGGAAAGTTATCCCCCGGGGAAAAGCTAAACGTATCCAAGGTGGAGAAAAAAGAGGAACGGACACAGCCGCCAAAGCGATATACGGAAGGTACCCTGATCGCCGCTATGGCAAATATAAAAAGTGAGAATGAAGAACTAAATGAAACACTTGCCGAGATAAAAGGAATTGGTACACCTGCTACAAGAGCAAATATCATAGAAACGATTATCAAAGTAGATAAACATGTTTTAAAAAAAGGAAAATCGCTTTATCCCACAGAAAAAGGAAAACAGCTTGTTGAATTTTTACCAAAAATCCTTACGGAAGCAGATTATACTGCTGAAATGGAGCTGGAACTGAAAGAACTTGAAGAAGGAAAAAAGACAGAGCAAGAATTAATAGATAAAACCATTAAATTTGTCACGGGGATTGTTGAGAGTAATATTCAAATCATTAATAAAGACTTCCCCTGCCCCAAATGCCATACCGGATATCTTTTTTTTAAACGTTTTAAAAACAAGGACACCGGCACCTTCGATGAAAAGTATATTTGCAATAACACTGCCTGCAAAATCAGCTTCCCGTCTATTAATGGAAAACCGAAAATCGTAAAATGTCCGAATTGCAAAAAAGGCTTTATGCTTAAAAAGCGCGGTAAATATGGTGATTTTTACGGATGTAGCGAATATGCCAACGGTTGTAAAAAAGTCATGAAAGAAGAGGAATTTTTAAAATCTAAAAGGTAAGTTCCAACTCCAGGCTATGCCTGTTTATATATAAATCCTTTTGAAAGGAGGTGCATCATGGAAGATAAAGATCTTTTGATTGACTTCGATCATGTAAGAATTCTTGCCTATGAAGATTTATCTGATGAACAGAAAAAGGAAGTCAATACAATCTGCGAATCGGAAGGTATTTCTCTTTCCGAAGATATGCCTGAAGAACTTTATCCGGATTCTCTGCTTGCTGCCGAATCGGACGACATAGAGTAATAAGTACTCTATCCCCATTCTTAACACGGGTAGAATGGGAATATATTTCTTATTTCTTAAAAAATTCCGATATTCATAATATCATCCATTCATTATTCCCCGGCAAAATGTGACCGGGAGAAAGGCTATTTTATGGCTACAAAATACGATTTAACGGAAAGTGCAAAAAGCACAAAAAACAATGTATTTAACTCTATCATTAATGAATTGGAAAACGGTCCGGGCCAATTCACTGAAAATCTGGAGAATTTGAAAGGTGTTTTGTATAATCCGACTACCCAAAAGGAAATCCATGACAAAAAGGTTATTGAAATTCTCGCCCAAGGCAAAGATCTGACGGATCAACGTTTTATAACGTTTTCTCAAGCACAAAAAGCCGGTATGCATATCGCAAAGGGCGCTAAGGGTATTCCAACGGTTAATTATTCGCTTGAACAAACAAAAGGCAATAATGATGTAATTCTGAAGGGACGAACCGTTCATTATTTTAATGGAAAAGACATCACCGGCTTACCGGAACAAAAATTGAATCTTCAGTATACAGACTCCGAACGCTTAAAACTCAACATGAATCTTATTTCTCGTATTAAAGACGCTTATGAGAATGGAGTTAAAGCAGCGGAAAGAAAAGGAACCAATAAACCCGAACCTATGCCTGAAAGAGCCGATTACAAAACGATTGATCAATTTTTTGAAGCCGTTACCGGATATGCAGTAAAAAATACAATGAATATGAATAACAACACGGAGAATCTTCGGCAGGAATATTTTCGTGATGAAAAAGGAAAAAGCGAAAAACGAGAAAACAGCATCGAAGAGATAGCTGCCCGCTCAGAGTTTAGAAAAGGATTGGCTACAGCTCTTCTAAATCGTGAAATCGGAAACCCTGTACAATTCAGGAAATTCCTTGAAACACCTGCAATGAAACCTTATTTAACAACCATTTCCGAAACTTATAAAAGAAATCCGGAAAAGTTGTCCCATGATATTAATGCCGCTGTTTTAGCTAAAAATTATGTTAAAAACAAGGTCATGTTTTTAACAAGGCAGCGGAAAAGCAAAGAAGAAATTCAATCAATGGAAAACAATCTCAAGCATGATCCAAATAGAACCGGCAAGTCCTTAAAATCTACTGATTATTACCAGTATAAAAAAATCGATATACCCAAAAAGGAAGATATTATTTCTAAGTCTAAAGAGATGAGAGATGTTAATACACAGATGGTTATTTCAAAAGCCCAGGACAAAGCCATGAAAACGCTGGAAACTCAAATTTTGAATATGACCAATTATGCTGAAAATACGGTTATTATTTCCAAAAGTCTTTGTGATAAAATTTCCGATGCCAGGAAGAATGAAGGCCTTGAGTCAGATCCCCAAAAATTCCTGAATGGATATATGGAATTTAAGAGTGATAAGGGAACTGAAATTGCTTTTAAAGCGGATATTCGCCGCATACAAAGCGAAAATCTTAACCACAAACAGATTATTAATTGTTTTGCCAACGGCAAAGAACGTGATTCAATTGATATTGTTGAAAAAATGAAATATAACGAACTTGCTAAGGCAGAAAAAAGAGTAATTACAAGCTTAAAGGCAAAAGCCGGTAAAACGGCAAGAGCCGCTGTCCGAATAAAGATTTCCAATTCCAGGCGACTTACGGAGAATACAAAAACAACATCAAAGCCTAAAAAGGCTGCATTGGAACGATAATTTTATAGAGTAAATAAGGTAGGGTTACTCCCCTACCCTATTTACTATTTTTAACGTAAAAGGAGGCATCTATGCTATTCACCCAGAATTTTAAAAAACCTGAAACAAAAGCAACGAGAACAACAGATGTTGATGAATTTGATGATCCTACGATTCCTGAAGAAGAAAAAATGGAATTGGCAAATCAAAAAAGATCTGAAAATACATATGAAGATGATTCTCTCGATAAACAGCCTGCTCCACCTAATCCCCACGATAAATTAGTTTATCTTACAAATTTGGTAACTGCCATTGCGAAAAAAGTAAATTCTCTCTCTGATGATATGCTAGATTTTAAAACTGCGGTGAATTTACAACAAAGCAACATTGCCAACTTTACTGAAATAACAAAAAATAATTACCATAACATCGAACGTATGGAAAAAGAAATGCAAAATTTCTTCGATGTAAAAATAGCTACAGAAACTACACAAAAAATTCTTGAAGCTATGAAAATAAAATGGGATTTAACTTACAGTCCACTTACACAAGAAGATGTTTGTAGACAAATGGAAACATCCCCATTTAAAGAGGAATATACTATTTTAAATAATATTATCAGTGAAATCAGTCAATTAAAAATGACTGTAGAAAACAAAATGGAAAACCTTCAAAAAAATCCTGGAAGTCCAGAATATCAAGATTTATATGTTTTAGGGCAAACGTTAGAAAGAATTTTCAATGTCTGGCCACCCAAACTGAAGTATTTTGCAGCAAACAAAGATCGTTCAATTGAAATCCAAATGGAAGAAGCTTTACGCATTGATATTTCTGCCGCTTTATCCGAAGCTGAAGCTGAAAAGCAAATTGAAGAAATAATGAAATGAGGTTACTATGTCATTTAAAAACAGTATAAAATATTTTTTAATATTTTTTTCTATTTGTTTTTCGCAATTAAAAGTAAGCGCTATGACACTTACAGACTATATTTCACAATATAATCCGCAAGATGCCCCTATAATTGCAGATGCTATTTATAAAACATCAAATAAATATGATCTCGATCCACTTTTCGTTGCCAGTGTTTTTAATATAGAAAGTAACTATCATAATAATGCAATTTCTTCTGCAGGGGCTATGGGCATTGCTCAATTAATGCCCGGAACGGCTGCGATGATGAATGTAAATCCGAATAATCCACTGGAGAACATTGAAGGTGGTGTCCGATATCTACGAGAAATGCTTGATTTACAACCTAAAAGCAATCCTTATCGTTATAATTTAGCCTTAGCAAGTTATAACGCCGGACCTGGAAATGTTAATGGATATATTCCTTCATATACTTATGATTATATTCAATCAATTAAAGATGAATATGAAAAGTTAAATCATATTATAGATAGAGACTCCTCTCCTCTGCCTAACCGGAATACAACCGTAAAAGCAAAACGCTTAACCCGGAAGGCTCGCCTGAAAAATGCTATACGAAAATATAAACAAGAAAAATACAAAAAGAAACATTTTTAATGCAATCTTGCAAGAATCAAAACATATAAGATATCATAAAAATTTTTTGACACCCCTTCCTGCCCATTTAAACACATATCAAATGTCGAAAAATAGCCTTTAGGAAACTGTTTTGGCCCTTAACCGTGCCGGTCCGGTTCGTCACAGTTCCAGAAAGACTATTTTCCTCTTTTTATAACATGGTTCACTATTAAAAGCACCTATCCAGGCTCCTTACGGACACTGGATAAGTGCTAAAGTATATTATTTTTTATTATTATATGTTATTAAATATTATTTTTTAGTACTGATTATTC
>ERZ773079.256-NODE-256-length-36565-cov-21.138181_pt1 | contig 36565 bp, 33 predicted proteins | sample MGYA00511355_ERZ773079 | MGnify/ENA primary metagenome ERZ773079 (study PRJEB29015, sample SAMEA2737979) | human oral metagenome | biome: human oral; feature: human-associated habitat; material: dental | place: China | collected 2117 ... | reverse complement strand
TGCCCAAAAGCATGAGCCTTCATCGCCCCACAAACGATCGAAAGTCGTGCTTCCGCAAAGCCTATAGCCCAAGTGCAACAAAATCCCCCTCAGCAATACCTCAACATCTAAATACAATCACACAATGACACACCCCACTCCCCGCCCACTGCTCCGCCTGCTCGGCGTGCTGTTCGTTTTCCTCTTCGCCCTCCTGCCCCTCGCGGCGCAGAAGGGTAAGGACTTTGAGGACTACAACGTGCAACGCGGCTTCGAAATGCTGCAAAACGACGAAGATCTCGACGAAGCGCTCAAGCAATTCCAAACCGCACTCGAAAAGAATCCGCGCAACGGCTATGCCCATTTCTTCATTGGCCTCATCCGCCTCAACAACGACGAAAACGGCAACGCCCTCTCCGCTTTCGATCTGGCCGTCAAGCATTTGCCTAAGAAAGACAAGAAAACACTTGCCCTTGTGCAATCCAAACGCGCGCTCGTCCACTTGGAACTCACTGACACCACGGCCGCACTCGCCGATCTCGGCACGAGTTCGATTCTCGGCATGGGGGTGAACGAGGCGGGAGAGCCGTGGCAGATCGGGATCCGCAATCCGCGCGGCGAGGACCGCACCGATCTCTTGATGGTGCTGCCGCTGTCGGATGAGGTGCTCTCTTCGTCGGGAGACGATGAGCACTTCTTTATCTCCGAGGGACGGCGCTATCATCATCTCATTGACCCGCATACGGGCTATCCTGCCGATACGGGGCTTTCCTCCGTAACGGTTACGCTTCCGCTTGAGGACAATGAAACACTGCCGACGTGGAAAGGGCATATGGGGATGCTCTCTGACATGCTCTCGACGGCGATCTTTGTGCTCGGACCGGAGAAGGGCAGAGCCCTTCTTGCAGATTTCCCCGCCGCGCTCGTCGTTCTGATCGGGACGGATGGGAAGCCGATCGGAGAATAAGGTGTTTCATACAAAAAACTCTGCCGCTTTGGCTGCGGCAGAGTTTTTTGTAGATGAAGGCGCTCAGCCGAGATGTGTGACGTGGCTGACGGTGAAGCCCTTTGCCATGAGGCGGTCCTTGACGGTGTCCACATCCGCGATGTCGGCGCGGATGATGATCTGATAGGCGCCGCTCGGCTGCGGGATGGTCACCATGCTGTCGATGTTGATATCGAGATCGGCGAGGATGGTCGAGATGTCGCGCAGAACCCCCTTGCGGTCGGCAACGTCGATTGTGAGGCGCGTCTTTCCGCTGTCGAGGCCCATGACGGCGATGAAGGCGCGGAAGATGTCCGTGGAGGAGATGATGCCGACGAGCTTGCCGAGCTCGGAGAGGACAGGCAGGGCGCCGATCTTCTCGCGCGTCATGATGAGCGCGGCTTCCTCAATCGTCATCGTATCCGTGACGGTGATGACATCCTTCTGCATGACATCGGCAACCTTGATCCTCGAGAGCAGGGTGCGCATCTCATAGCGGTCGAGCGTAGTTGCCGCCGAGGGCGATGCGCGCAGGAGATCGCGGTTCGTGAAGAACCCGACGAGCTTTCCGTGATCCATGACGGGCAGACGGCGGAAATGCCCCTTGTCCATGAGCTTTGCCGCCTCGTCAATGCCTGTGTCCGGCGAAGTGGTGACAGGATTCTTGGTCATACAATCGGCAACAAACATAAGTGCCCCTCCTTGCCAATGGCAACGTAAAGATACCTTTTTCTATATTCGCGCTTTCGGGTGCGCTTTCCTTCTTTTTCTAGGAGAACGGCGGCGCATCATGGCCCCGCTCCCCCCGCGGCGGTCAGCAACGGGGGAGCGGGACCATGATGCGCTTTCTTATCCCCCTAAATACGCTTTCCGCACATCCTCGCTCGCCGCCAGCTCTTTTGCATCTCCGGACAGGGTAATGCGGCCGGTCTCAAGGACGTAGGCGCGGTTTGCGATCGAGAGCGCCATGTTTGCGTTCTGCTCGACGAGCAGGATGGTTGTGCCTGCCCGGTTGATGTCCACGATAATGGAGAAAATCTCTTTGATCAGGAGCGGCGCAAGGCCCATCGACGGCTCGTCGAGGAGCAGCAGCCGCGGGCGGCTCATGAGGGCGCGCCCCATGGCGAGCATCTGCTGCTCGCCGCCCGAGAGCGTGCCCGCCTGCTGTGTGCGGCGCTCCTTGAGGCGCGGGAAGCGCTCGAAGACCATCTCCATATCGTCTGCGATGCCGTCCTTGTCACTGCGGATGAACGCGCCGAGTTCGAGATTCTCGAGCACGGTCATCTCGGCAAAGATGCGCCGCCCTTCGGGCACCTGTGAGAGCCCCAGGCGCACAATCTCATGTGCTCCCGTACCGGCGATGTTCCTGCCCTCGAACGCGACCGTGCCGCTCTTCGGGGCAATCAGCCCCGAGATCGTGCGGAGCGTCGTGGATTTCCCTGCGCCGTTCGCCCCAATGAGGGTGACGATTTCGCCCTCCTTGACTTCGAGAGAGAGCCCCTTGAGCGCGTGAATCGCGCCGTAATAGACGTGCAGATCCGCGATGCGGAGCATGGGCGCGTTCGCGGCGGCTGCGTTCGTATTCATTTCATCTGCCATAGTTATTCCTCCGCACCCAGATACGCGCGGATGACCTCGGGATTCGTCCGAATGTCTTCCGGGCTGCCGTTCGCAATGATCGCACCGTATTCAAGCACATAGATGCGTTCGCAGATGCCCATGACGAGGGACATATCGTGCTCAATGAGGAGAATCGTGATGCCGAATTCCTTTTTCACCCAGCGGATCATCTCCATGAGCTCGAGTGTCTCCTGCGGGTTCATGCCCGCTGCCGGCTCGTCGAGGAGCAGGAGACTCGGCTGCGCCGCGAGCGCACGTGCAATCTCGAGGCGCCGCTGTGCGCCGTAGGGGAGGTTCTTTGCCTTCTCCTGTGCCGCATCCGCGAGATGGAAGATCTCGAGCAGACGATATGCCTCCTCCTCGAGTTTTCGTTCCTCCTCCCAGTAGCGGCCGACGCGCAGCACCGCCTCGATGAGACCGTAGTTCATGTGGCAGTGGTACGCGATCTTGACGTTGTCGAGCACCGTGAGCTCGCCGAAGAGGCGGATGTTCTGGAATGTGCGCGCGATGCCGCGCTCCGTGATCTGATAGGAGGCGAGGCCGACGATGCTCTTGTCCTTAAAGAGAATCTCGCCCGTCGTCGGCTGGTAGACGCCCGTAAAGAGGTTGAACGCGGTCGTCTTGCCCGCGCCGTTCGGACCGATGAGCCCGAGCAGCTCGCCGTATTTGATGTGCACGTTGAAATCCACAACCGCCTTGAGGCCGCCGAAGACCATCGAGACATCCGTCGCCGTCAAAAGATCCTTTGCCATTACGCTGCGCCTCCTTTCCGGAAGAAACGGTTCAGCGGACGCATCGACGTGACCTCAACATAGCCGAAGAGACCCTGCGGGCGGTAGAACATGAGCAGGATGAGCGCAAGTGCATAGATGATCATGCGCGCGTTCGGGAAGCTCGCGAGCGCAGCCGAGAGGAAGGTGACGACGAGTGCGCCTGCAATCGAACCGGTCATCGAGCCGAGGCCGCCCATGACGACCATGATGAGGATGTTGAATGACTGCATGAATGTGAACGAGGCGGGGCTGAGGATGTACATGTTGTGCCCGAAGAGCGTACCTGCGACGCCGGCAAAGAACGCGCCGATGGTGAAGGCGAGCACCTTGTACTTCGTCGTGTAGATGCCCATCGACTCCGCCGCGATCTCGTTCTCGCGGATGGCGAGACAGGCGCGGCCGTGGCGCGAATTCACGAAATTTTTGATGATGAAGAGCGCCGCGAGCATGATGAAGAACACCCAGGTGAAATTCGTCAGATGCTGGATGCCCTTGAATCCCGCTGCACCGCCGACGTAGGGAACGTTGATGATGACGATGCGGACGATCTCGCCGAGACCCAGCGTTGCGATCGCGAGATAGTCGCCGCGCAGCCGCAGGGTCGGCAGACCGATGAGCGCGCCGAGAAGCCCTGCCGATACGCCGCCCGCGAGAAGTGCGACGGGGAACGGCATTTGGAAATTCGTCGTGAGCACGACGCCGACGTAGGCGCCGACTGCCATAAAGCCCGCATGCCCGAGCGAGAACTGCCCCGTATACCCGTTGATGAGGTTGAGGCTCGCCGCGAGGATGATGTTGAGACCCGCAAAGATGAGGTTCAGCTGCCAAAAGGCGCTGAGCATCCCCGCCTCGGTCAATCCCATGATGACGGCATAGATGACGAGGGCGACAATGAGCATCTTGAGGTCATTTTTCTGCAATATGTTCATGAGCACCCCTCCTCAGACCTTTTCCTTGACATTCTTGCCGAAGATACCCGCAGGCCGCACGAGCAGCACGAGAATCAGGATGGCGAATGCCGCTGCGTCGCGGAACATCGAGAAGCCGAAGCCGGAGATAAACGCCTCAACAATGCCGAGGACGAGGCCGCCGACGACAGCCCCCGGCAGGATGCCGATGCCGCCGAAGACCGCCGCAACAAACGCCTTGATCCCCGGCATGAGTCCCATCAGCGGGTCGATCGCGTTGTAGTAGATGCCGATGAGGACGCCGGCGACTGCGGCAAGGGCCGAGCCGATGGCGAACGTGATCGAGATGATGCGGTCCGCATTGATGCCCATGAGCTGCGCAGCCTCCGTGTCGTAGGATGCCGCACGCATCGCCTTGCCGATCTTCGTCGAGCGCACAATATAGGTCAGAATCAGCATGAGTACGAGCGTCACGCCCATGATGAGCAGCTGCTGCCCGCTGATGATGAGTCCCGCCACATCAAAGGAGATGTCGCTGATCGTCGCGGGGAAGGTGCGCGGTGTCGGCGAGACGATGGCCATCGTGACATATTCGAGCAGGAACGACATGCCGATCGCCGTGATGAGCACCGAGATGCGCGGCGCGTGGCGTAGCGGCCGATAGGCGAACCGCTCGACGAGAACGCCGAGCAGCGATGTAACCGCCATGGATATGAGGATCGCCGGCAGGACGGGGATGCCGAGCGTGATCGCGTAGAACCCGAGATAGGCACCGACCATGTAGATGTCGCCGTGTGCGAAGTTGATGAGCTTGATGATGCCGTAGATCATCGTGTAGCCCAGAGCGATCAATGCGTAGATGCTGCCGAGCGAGATCCCGTTGATGAGTTGCTGCAGAATCTCTTGCATAAACTCCATAGATGAACCTCCCTTTGGGAATGATGGAATCAATGTAGCGGTAATTCCTATGAAAAAGAGCCGCAGATCTGCGGCTCTTATGCATTGTCAGCCGAATAATTACATGCTCGGCATAATCTTTGCGACGACGACGCGATCGCCGTCCTTATTCTCAAGAATGACCGCCTGCTTGATCGGGTTGTGCTGGGCGTCCATCGTGATCGTGCCCGTGCCGACAACGAGATCCTTCGTCTCCTCGATCGCCTTGCGCAGCGCCTCGGGATCATCCGAGCCCGCGCGCTTCAAAGCGTCGACGAGGAGCTTGCCCGCATCATAGCCGAGGGCGGCAAAAACGTTCGGTGCATGGTTGTATTCCTTCTGGAAAGCGTCGATGAAGGGACGAACCGACGCGTCCTTGTCCGAGTAGTGTGTACTGAAATACGTGTTGTTGAGCGCTGCTGCGCCAGCGAGTTCGGCGACCTTCGGATCATCCCAGCCGTCCGTGCCGATGATGGGCGCTGTGATGCCGATCTCGCGCGCCTGCTTGACGATCTTGCCGACCTCCTCATAGTAGGCGGGGACGAAGATGACGTCCGCATTCGCCGCGCGCAGACGCGTCAGCGTCGCCTTAAAGTCCTGATCCTTCGAGAGGAAGGCCTCAGTCATGAGAACCTTGCCGCCGCCCGCGGTAAAGACCTTCTCAAAGACCGCGGCGAGGCTCTTGGAGTAGTCCGTGGAGTTGTCGAGATAGATGACGGCTGTCTTGGCCTTCAGCGTGTCGAGCGCGAACTTTGCCATAACGTCGCCCTGCTGCGGGTCGATAAAGCAGCTGCGGAAGATCCACGGCTTGACGGCGCCGTTCTCGACCGTAACGTCAACCGCCGTTGCATCCGGTGCGATGACAGGAACCTTGTTGTCCGAGGCGACCTGCGACTCGGCGATGACGTTTGCCGTCGTCGCGGGCCCGATGATCGCGCGGACATGATCGTCGGAGATCAGCTTCGTCGCCGCGTTCACGGACTCTGCCGCCTCGGATTTGTTGTCCGCCTCGACGAGGACAATCTTCTTGCCGTTTACGCCGCCGGCATCGTTCGCCTCTTTGATTGCGAGCTTCAGCCCCTCGAGCGTCGAGGTGCCGTAGTTCGCCGTGTTGCCCGTCATCTCGAAATTCGCACCGATGCGAATCTCATCCGACTTGGCCTCGTTGCCGCCGCAGCCCGCGAGCGCGGAGCCGAGGAGCGCCGTGCCGACCAGTGCGGCGGCGAGACGCAGTGCTTTTCCGCCGAATATCATAAATATACCCCCAGTTCTCATGATCATATAAAAAAGACAGCATCCATTATAGGGGAGAGAACGGCTTTCGTCAAGGTATACAATTCGAAACTTACGTGTCCCCCACGAACACCTTGCGGCACAGCCGATCGCGTGCCTGTATGCCTCGAATACCGGCGGACTTCTTAGACGCGCTTTGCCTGAACGAAAGAAATACCGGGGCATGCCGCACGAGCAGGCAGCGTCATCCAATCACACGCACCCCCTGATTGACAGAGATGTTTTTCCGTTGTTATAATGGGACAACTTATTGGAGGGCTTTGAGGGAGGACCATATGAACGAAAAAAAATTTCCGCTCGGCAAGGAGCAGACCCTGGAGCTGATAAAGCGCTGGCCGACCCCGTTTCACATCTACGATGAGGCGAAGATCCGCGCGAACTTCCGCCGCCTGCGGGAGGCCTTCTCTTGGGCGCCGGGGTTCCGCGAGCATTTCGCGGTTAAGGCGCTGCCGAATCCGCGCATCGTGCAGATCCTGCATGAGGAAGGCGCGGGCACGGACTGCAGCAGCATCGCAGAGCTCCTCATCTCTGCAGCGGCAGGCGTCAAGGGCGAGGAGATCATGCTCACCTCGAACGATACGCCCTGGGAGGAGTTTCAAAAGGCAATCGCCCTCGGCGCCGTCATCAACCTCGACGACCTCAGCCATCTCGATTACATGGCAGAGCATGCGGGCCTGCCGGAGGTGCTTTCGTTCCGCTACAATCCCGGCGATCTTATCGAGGGCAACGATATCATCGGAAAGCCCGTCGAGGCGAAGTACGGCCTCACACGCCCCCAGATGTTCGAGGGATATCGGCGCGCGCAGGAGATGGGCGTCAAACGCTTCGGCCTGCACACGATGGTTATCTCATCCGAGCTGCGCACGGAGGCGTTCCTCCTCACCGCGCGCATCATGTTCGAACTCGCAGCGGAGCTGAAACAAAACCTTGGAATTTGCGTCGAGTTCGTCAATCTCGGCGGCGGCTTCGGCATACCGTACCGACCCGAGGAGAACCCGATCGATTACGCTGCCGTCGGCGCGGGCATCGAACGGCTCTACAACGACATCATGCGGCCTGCAGGACTCGGCAGCACCGCGATCCGGACCGAGAGCGGGCGCGCCATAACCGGCGATGCAGGCTGGCTCGTCTCGACCGTTCTTCATGAAAAAGACACGTATAAGAAGTACATCGGCCTTGACTCCTGCATGGCGAACCTCATGCGTCCCGCGCTCTACGGCGCGTACCACCACATCACGGTGCTCGGCAAAGAGAATGCGCCTGCCGATCATATCTATGACGTTACGGGATCGCTCTGCGAGAACAATGACAAATTTGCCATTGACCGTGCCCTGCCGAAGATCGACATCGGCGACATCGTCGTCATCCACGATACCGGCGCACACGGCAGCGCAATGGGGTTCAACTACAACGGCAAGCTCTGGTGCGCCGAGCTTCTCCTCCGCACCGACGGCACGATCGAGCTCATCCGCCGCGCGCAGACCCTGGATGATTACTTCGCCACGCTGCGCTATGAGGGCGGGCTGCTTTCATAAAAAATAAATGGGCGCATTGCATCCGGTGCAATGCGCCCATTTTCTGTAAAAGGACTACGAATTGAGCCTTCGGTTCGGATAGATGCTGAGGCCCTTGATCGCTGCGCCGACCGCAAGGCCCTTCGTCGTGACCTGATAGACCCAGGTATCTTTGGCGACGATGTCCGCGCCCTCAATCGCGCCGCCGGAGTAGCCGTCCGTCGCGGAGGCCTCGGCCGAGCCGCCGACCTTGAACTTGCCGGAGATAAAGGACTCCCATGCGTGCTGCGAGCCGAAGACGAAAATGAGATCGTACTCCTTCACGCCGAGCCCGATGCCGAGCTGGTAGGCCTCCATCTTCATATAGACGCGCGCGCCGGTCATCTTGTTCACCGCGAGACCGCGGCCGTGCGCGCCGCCGAGCAGACCAAACTGTGATCCTGTGGCGCTGATCGTCGCGTAGCCGTAACAGTTGTCGAGTACTTCGTGTGCATTCGGCGTGAGATCGTAGAGGTTCTCCAGCGCCTTTGTCTGGAGCTCCTGGATCTCTGCGCGCTGCTGGTCGGCGCTTTTGGCAAACGCCGTGACCGAGAGCGCGAGGAGCAGGGTGAGTGTGAGGGCCATAAGCCGTGCGGGGAATTTCATCGGTACCTCCTTATTCCTCGTGGGAATAGCGCTGCAAAAGCAGGCCGTGTGATAGTTTTCCAACATTCCTCTTTTATTTTAAGGCGTTTTGCAGTATGTGACAAGAAAAGATATATTGGATACGATGGGGAGAACATTAGAGAGACGCGCAAGCCAGCGGAGAGCCCGCATAAACAAAGGAGCACTGCAGCGCGCAATGCTCCTTTTGCTTTTGCAGCGAGATCAGTGCAGCACGAGGCTCAGCAGCGCGATCTCGATGATCGCGGCGATGCCGAGAACAAGCGTGCCCATCGTCTGTACGCGGTAGCCCTGATCCGGCGTCAGCCCGCTGAACTCCGAGACCACCCAGAAATACGAGTCGTTTGCATGCGAGACGGTCATTGCGCCCGCACCGATCGCCATGCAGACGAGCGTGATCTCGATCGGCGTATTGTAGCCGAGGACGGGAAGGATCGGCGCAACGATGCCCGCCGTTGTGATGAGGGCGACGGTTGAGGAACCCTGTGCCGTCTTTAGGACCGCTGCGAGCAGGAACGGGAAGAAGATGCCCATAGTCGAGAAAATATCGGCGTGATGCGCGATATAGCTGACCATATCCGAGCTTGCGATCACTTTGCCGAGCACACCGCCCGCCGCCGTGATGAAGAGGATGGGGCCGACCGTCATCAGACTGTTGTTGCAGACGGCATAGAACTCTTCGGAGCGGTTTACGGAGAAGAGCTGCTGCGTAGCGAACGCCATGCCGACCGCGAGTGCGATGATCGGCGTGCCGAGGAAGCGTATGACCTCCGCGCCGGAGCCGGTCATGCCGGCCATCGCGGCGACCGAGGACAGCGCCATCAGGAGGATCGGAACGATGATCGGAGCGAGTGTGCTGAACGCTGAGGGAAGCTTTCCGTAGGAGGCGATGAGGTCGTTGTAGACTTTTGCAACCTCCTCCGGGTTGACCTCATCCTTGGATCGTATCCGCGCGCCGATCCAGCGCGCGTAGAAATAGCCGGCAATCAGCGGAAAGATCGAACAGAGGATGCCCAGACCGATCACCTGCAGCAGATAGTCGCCGATGCCGAGTGTGCTCGCCGCTGCGATCGGTCCCGGCGTCGGGGGGATAAAGACGTGCGAGATGAAGAGGCCGGAGCTGAGGGCGAACGTCATCGCGACGGCGGATGCGGCCGTGCGGCGCACAAGCGCCTTGCGGATCGGATCGAGGATGACGAAGCCGGAGTCGCAGAACACAGGGATCGAGACGACCCAGCCCATGAGCTGCACGGCGAGGACGGGGTTGTCCTTGCCCACGAGGCGGATCATCATGTCCGCGAGTTTCAGCGCGCCGCCCGTCTTTTCGAGCACGGTGCCGATCATCGCGCCGAGGATGATGACGATGCCGATGCTGGTAAACGTTCCCGAGAAGCCCTGCCCGATGACGGTCGCGAGACCGTGCTGTACCGCGCCGCCCTCGAGCTTATGGTCGACGAGCGGAATCCCCGCGATGAGCCCCAGCCCGAGCGAGACGAGCATGATGGAGATGAATGGATGAATGCGCAGCTTTGAGATCATGATGATCATGATGACGATCGCCGCCACAAAGGCGATGATGAGCGGTAATCCGGTCATGTCAATACCTCCTTGCGTAAGGGCGGATGCGCCCCTCAGAACGAAACGCTTTACAATATTATTTTAGTACTATTCAAAACGTTTGGCAAGCGGAAATATGAAAAACGGGCACAGCATGCTGTGCCCGTTTCGGATGAAATTACGCCGTAATCCCGAGGATTTTATCCAGCTTCTCGCGGTCGTAGCTGACGGCGAAGTCCTTGCCGTCGGCCGTCGTCACGGGGACGATCGTATCGCCCGAGAGGCGGCGGCACTCCTCGCGTGCCGCTTCGTCCTTCTCGATGTTGTATTCTTCGTAGGGAATGCCGCGGTACTTCAGATACTTCTTCACCTTGACGCACCACGGGCAGACCGTGATGGAGTAGACCTTTACCATAGGATCGCCCCCTTATGCGCCGATGAGCTTATCGATTGCGGGCTGGTCGAAGCCGCGGACATATTCACCGCTGTCCCCGAGGATGACGGGGCACGCACTCTCGCCCGTGAGCTTCACAAGATCTTCGTAGGCGGCGGGCTCCTTCTCAATGTCGCGCACTGTGTAGGCAACCCCCTTCTTGTCGAGATACTTCTTTGCCTTTGTGCACCAGGGGCAGGCGTCGAATGAAAAAACCTGAATCATGGGAATATCCTCCTCTGTATTGTTATTTCTTTAAAGATGCCAGATACTTCTCCGCATGGAGTGCGGCGGTCGTACCGTCCGCGGCCGCGGTCGTGAGCTGATGGATCTCCTTGACGCGGATGTCGCCCGCGACAAAGACGCCCGGGATCTCCGTGCGGCAGTTCTCATCCGCCGCGATGTAGCCCGCCTCCGTCAGCGCAATCTGTCCAACGAAGAGATCCGTATTCGGCAGCACGCCGATGTTGACGAAGATGCTGTCCACGGGCAGCGTCTCCCGTTTTCCCGTATCCTTGTGCAGGAGATCGACGGACGTGAGGCGGTCCTCGCCGTTCAGATGCTCAATCTCCGTCTCGAGCATCACCGTCACCTTCGGATTGGCATAGAGCGCATCCTGCGAAGACTTGTCTGCGCGCAGCTGCGAGCGGTGGATGAGGTAGAGATGCGAGGCGTATTTCGTGAGGAAGTTCGCGGCATCGACCGCCGCGTTGCCGCCGCCCATGACGGAGATTACCTTATCCTGGTACGTGTGGCCGTCGCAGAGCTCGCAGTAGTGCACGCCGCGGTTAAAGTAATGCGGCTCCTGCGGGAGCGGGAGTTTGCGGCGGTTCATGCCGGAGGCGATGATGATCACGGGCGTCTCGTAGATGTATGTCTCCGTTTCCACGATTTTCGGCGTGCTTTTGAGATCGACGCGCTCAATGCGGTCGAACTCGTCGATCTGGGCACCGAAATTGGTTGCCTGCTTCTCGAGGGTGCCGATCAGCTCCATTCCGCTCACGCGCTCGAAGCCCGGATAGTTCTCGATGTCCGCCGCTGTTGCGATCTGCCCGCCGACAAGCGAGTTCTCGAGGACGAGCGTGCGGAGGTTCATGCGTCCCGCATAGAGGGCTGCGGTCAGCCCCGCCATGCCGGCGCCAATGATAATAATATCCTTTTGGATGTGTTCCTTTGCCATAAAATCAACTCCTTTGACTGCCCGTTCCCGCAGAAACCGGCGAAAATATAGACATGTTTGAAGTGTTTACCGCTGTTTTGACCTTTTGATTTATTATAACACAGATGTCAAGTGATTTTTAGTATTTATGGAGAAAAATTATGAGTAAAAAAGAATACAAAAATAGCCCACACTCCACTGTGGACTATCTTTGCTGTGTATTATATTTTAGGAGAGCTTTATCGAAAAGCTGTATAGAATATAGCACACATGAGAACGAAAATCAATAGGTTTTTTTGAAAAAATTTTGTCAGAAACTATAAGTGAGGCGCACGCCCGCATAATTTCCGAGGGAGAACTTCTCGCTGCCGTATATGGTGTCGCGCGTACCGATGCCCTTCGCGTCGAATGTATAGAACATCTCGACGAGGAGGTTTTCGACCGGCACATATCCTGCGCCGACACTGAAGCTGCGGATGCCGTCGAGGTAGCGGTCGGGCAGATAGCCCGTGCCGTTGCCGCCGAAGAACGAACCGTGCTCAAAATGTTTGTAGTCGGCAAAGACGTTCCAGCTGCCCTTGACTGCGATATCGCTCCTGCCGATGTCAAAGCGCAGGGTCCAGAAATGCGGCGTGCCGCCCATTGCATGGCCCTTGAGATCAAACCGGTCTGTTCCGGATACATGGTCGTAGAGCGTGTGTCCGTTCATATGGCGCGCAAACGGCGTGCGGTTCTGCCCATAGTCGAACGACACCGCGACGTTTGGCCCCATTTTCCACTTTGCGCCGACGCCGATGACGCTGGCGAGATGCGAGTAGTCGTATACATCGTTGGTCCTGCCGTTTGCGTGTGCCGCACGATACGCGGCGTTTCCTGCCGAGCCGAGATACCACAGTGAGACACCGAGGTTCGGCGTGACGGCGTGTTTTGCCTGAAGAAAGAAGGACTTCTCGATCGGCGGAATGCGGTCGCTCTCCAGGACGGTTCCCTCCACACGGATGGGGGCACCGGTGTATTTTCCAAGAGCATCGCGCGGCAGGAGGCTTGCATACTCCGTCCAGTACAGGCGTTTCCCGAGCGCATTGAAATACGAGGTGATGGACTTCGGATAGTAGTATGTCCCCGGGAGTGCGTCGTCTGTCGTTTCGCTGATGAAGTTGTCATGGAACAGCGCGTTGTAGACGTCGGATTCGGACGTGGTGAGCGTGATGTTTGTAGCGCCGGCACCGGCCTTCGACTTTGCGATGTTTTCGTACATCGTCATGACTTTCGCCTTGTTCGCTGCCCACCATGCCTGCAGCCCCGCGGAGCCGTTGCCTTCGAGGACCCCCGGATAGTCCGCCATCGTCATATAGAAGTTTTCTTTGTCTTCCGGATGGTCGGACCCCCAAATGAGTGTATCGAAGGAGCCGATGGTTCCTGTCTGGAGCGTATTGCTCGCATCGCGGTACTGATAGGTGACCGCGCCCGGCGCATTCATTTGCATGCGTTCGGCATCGTCCTGGTCGTTCTTTCGCAGGAGGTTGCTGCCGTATGCGGCAGTCGCGATGTCATACATCCTCTTGATGATGGCCATTTGTTCCTCGACGCTCGCGCCGCGTTCCTTTGCCGCCGTCAGCTGCTGGTAGAAGTTCATGTTTTCGTTTGCGTCGGCGACAGGGGCGGGGGTATCAAACGTGCTTCCGAAGAGCGAGCGGTTCAGTCCGATGAACTCGGCAATGGTCGGCGGGCGGTAGAAGACCTGACGCGTTGCATGGGTGTATGCGGAGTCCGTGATGCCCGTGCTCTGCTTGAATGTGCCGTATCCCAGCCGGATCTGCGTGTGCGCGTTCGTCCATGCGGCACGGATTCCGTCGTATGTCTTTCCGAACCAGTACCCCGTGACGCCCATGCGCTCCTGCAGACGGCCCAGGGAGATGTCCACGTTCTTGTTGTGGTAGGTGATGTCAAAGTTGCTGAGGCGCAGATGATTGAGCGCCTTGGACTGCGGGATATCGGTCCGTGTATCGACACCGCTCTTCCCGGATGCCTCGGCGAGTGCCGCAATGTTCAGGTTGTCGCGGACGCGCGCATCAAAGCCGAAGCGCAGACGCTGCGCAAAGCCGTGCTCCTTGCGGTCGAGCATGTTCTTCTCTGCCGACCCGACGGAGGAGTCCTCCGTCATCTTGATGGGCGGGCGATTGGAACCGCCGTGTGAATCCCATTCGAACTGATAGTCGCCGATGAGGTCGACGCCCTTCAGTTTCTGCGTGTTGAACGGGCGGGCGAAGATCTCGTCCGGCGAGCCCTTGGCAAATATGTTGTTGGTCTGTGCGAAGAAATCTTTCTCTGCCGCAGCGTTTTGCGCAGCGCGTGCAGCCTTCTCCTCCTCGGTGAGGGGCGGTTTCGGCCGTGTGCTGCTGTCCGGACCGAACTTGAAGTTGACGCCGAGACGGTAGACGCGTGCCTGCGATGCACGGTCATCGTCGCGGTGGTTGAAGATGTTGTCAATGCCGAAGTACGCCATCGCATCCTCACCGAACTTCTGTTGCAGCATGAGGTTCCAGATGCCGAAGGTCTTCGTCTGATAGCGCTGCGCGCCCGGCCTGGCGTACTGATTGGCGAAGATATAGCCGCCCGACAGGTCGCTGTCCATTGTCATGTAGTTCGCATTGCCTGTGACAGAGTTGCTGTCGAGCATGTGGATGTAGTAGTCGCCCCAGAGGGATGCACGGAAGCCGCTTGCCACGTTCTCGTAGTCGAGGCCGATGTCCAGCTTGTGCTTCGGCTTGTCGAGCAGCTGGCGGGGCATATTCGGATCGCTCTTGTTGACGGCATGGAGATAGGTATAGCCGAACTTGCCCGACCAATGCTTGTCGAACTTCTGCTTTACCTCCAGCTCCAGTCCCGTGATCTGTGCTTTGCCGATGTTCTTAAAGCTGTAGAGCATATCGGGCGGGTAGCCGAGCTTCTCTGCCGTTTTGAGATTCGGATGGAAGTCGATGTTGTAGCCCGTGTAGTAGGTCGTCATGTAGTTGCGGATCGTGTTGCGGAAGAGGTTCATCCGCATGGTGGTCCTCTTCGTCTCGCCCTCGATGCCGATGTCAAAGTTGAGGGACTTCTCGGGCTTCAGGTTCGGGTTGCCCGTCCAGTACCAGCCGAGACGCGCACGGTCCTGATCGACGGGGCTGCCGCCGTACATTTCCCAGTTGTAGTAGAGCTCGCCCATGCCCGGCTCCGCATAGCTCGTACCGAGGTTCGTCTTGAAGCGCAGGTGGGGATTGCCCTTGATGATGTTGCGCGTGAGGCCAAGATTCGCTGTCACATGTGTGCCGAAGAGGCTGCTGTGGTCGAGACGCAGGATGGGCGAGAAAATCGTATCATTGTCCATCATCCACGTATCGCCGATCACGAAATGATACTTGTTGATTGTCGCCTCACCGACAATGACTTGATTCTTCAGGGACTTCTGAATCTCCTGGAAGAGTTTGCCGTTCAGCGTGTAGTTCATGATCTTGTTGGGATCGCTGTAGTAGGACAGCCCGTCGAAATCGCGGTTCCACCCGACCAGGTGGTCTGAGTTTTCGGCGCCGACCTTTGCGTTGAATGCATTGTATCGTGCGCGCGCACCGTCGGCATCAATCGCATCCAGCGTTGCGTAGAAGTTCTTGCTTCCGTTCTCGGAATACTTCAGATAGTCCTCATAGGTAAACTCCGGACGGTAGGAATTGGGATCGCTGCTGTTATAGCCGTAGAGTTCGTTGTCCACATCCCAGCGCAGCCCGCGCTCTGCGTCCGGGATCAGCTTATGTGCGTGGATGAACGAGGCGACATCGCCCTTTTTCAGCCCGTAATCCTTGGCGTCGCGCTGTACGACGAGCAGGCTCTTGTCGTAGTCCCACGGGTCAATCTTGCGCAGATAGGTCTTCGGGGCGCTCTTGAGGCGGCTGCCCGAACCATGCTCACGGGCATACCCGATGTTGTAGGTGAGGAGGTGCTTGTCATTCAGCTGGGTATTGAATGTCGCATCGATGTTTGTCTGTGCATGATCGACATTGTCAATATAGTTCAGCATGTTCTTCCCCGTATAGGAAGAACGGCCGTAATTGCTGGTCAGGGTGAGATCGTCCTCGAGGAGGCGGGTATGGTTGATCTCGATGTTCCAGTCCGTGTCCTTGTTGCGCCCCTTCCAGCCGACATTGTAGGTGTTGCGCCCTGACTTGCGGCTGTAGTGCTGCTGCGGCTCCATGATGGAATCGGTGCGCTTGACGTAGCGGTTCAGATCCTCTGTGTAGCGCTCCAGACGGAAATTGAACGTATTGTTCTTATTCGCCTCATAGCTGCCGATCAGGCCTACATTCGTCGCGTCGCCGTAGTAGCGCAGGCTGTTGTCCTCGAAATCCGTGACGTAGGTGGACATGCCTGTCTTCACGCGGGCCTCGTCGGCATAGACGGGCATGATGTCGCGTTTGCTCCCGTAGACGCCGAGCTGGATTTTGCCCACGGCGCCCGAGTCCGCGCGCAGGAACACATTGCGGTAGGGGAACAGCTCGTCCTTTTTCGCCGTGCGTCCCTCCGCATTGAACTGAACTGCGGGCTGATCACCCGCCTTCTTCGTGATGATGTTGACGACGCCGCCGATCGCATCCGAGCCGTACTTTGCGCTCGCCGCGCCCTGTATGATCTCGATGCGCTCGACGTTCTCCGTACCGAGGCGCATGACCTCGTCCGCTGCACCGTAATACTTTGCAAAATCTCCCATGACGGGCTGACCATCGACGAGGATGAGCGTATGGCGCGGTTCCGCACCGCGGATGGAGACGCCGACGCGGCCCATCGCGTCCACTGTACGCGAGACACCCGTCTCGCTGAAGATGATCTCCTCAACGGACTTCGCCTGTTTCTTCTCAATGTCCTCCTTTGTGATGATGGTCTTCTGCTGGGATTCGTACTTCGCCTCTTCCTTTGCGGCATCCGCTTCCACGTGAATGTCTGCCGTTGAGACGCTTGTTTCGCCCGGCTGAGATTCCGCTGCCCATGCGGCGGCAGGCATAGAAAGCCATGCCGTGATCGCATAGGAGAGCAGGCGCAGAGAGCGCCGACTCTTTTTCCTGATCATGTGTCCTCCTTCTACAATAAACAGACGATGCTCCGATCCTCAGGTTCGGAGCGCTGTTTCACATACCGGCCTGCATCTCCCACAGGCTGCGCAAGCAAATTCAATCATCTGTGAGACAACTTAAATGAAAACGATAATCGAGTTAGATTCGCGCAGGAGTATTATAAAGGCGAATGGGATTCATTACAAGTATTTTACATATTATTTTTTGAATTTTCTTTTCTAATAAAAAAGCATGAATGGACGTTCATATCAAAAGCAAACACCCCGTTCGATTCAGAACGAGGTGTTTCTCATATATGAGATTTATGAAAGCTTAATTATATTTTCCTTTGGCTCTGCATTGGATCACTCTGTGAGGGCTTTTATTATCTTGCCCTCCGGCGTCTCGGCGAGAAGGATCATGAGGCGGGCGTAGAGGGCCTCGATGGGGAGGAGGCCGCCGGAGAGGGCGCCGAGCTCTGCTGCGCGGACGCCGACCTCGTAGTGCGTGATGTCTGCGCCGTCATAGATGCACTGCGTTGTGAGAACGATGGTGCAGGCATGCGTCTTTGCACGGTCGAGCGTTGGGAGGAAGTTCTCCTCAGCATCGTCACCGGGGACGCTGCCGAGCCCGTAGCCTTCGAGGATGATGCCGCGATAACCCGACGCGATGTGTGCGTCGATCGTGACGGGCTTCATGCCGGGATAGAGGCGTATGACGGCAGCGCGTGTGTCGAGAGCATCGCGTAGACGAAATGGGCCTGCGGGTGCGGACGGCGCTTCGAGGTCAATGTCGGGACGCCCGATGCTGCGAAAGGCATCGTCGGCGAGGGAATACATCTTCTTCGCGGCATTGCCGTGGATGAGGCGGCCGCCGAACGCGATGCAGACACCCGCGAAGGAGCTGCATGCAGCGCGGCAGGCGAGGCGCAGGTTCCTCTTGGCATCGGAATCGGGCATGCCGAGCGGACGCTGCGCGCCGGTGATGACAACGGGGCGGTCGATGTGCTCGAGCATGTAGTAGAGCGCGGCAGAGGTATATGCCATCGTGTCTGTGCCGTGTGTGACGATGAAGCCATCGTATGATGTGCGGCACTCTGCAATTTTGCGCGCGATCATCTGCCAATGAGACGGGGCAATGTTGGTCGAGTCGAGGGCGAGGAGGTCGATGACCTCGACCGCGGCATCCTCAGCGCCGACGGCTGCGCGCATATCCGCAGCCGTGAGCGCAGGACGCAGACCGTGCGGGGTCTCGCGTGAGGCAATGGTGCCGCCGGTGGCGAGGAGGAGGATTTTCTTCACGAGGGACTTCCTTTCTTCTCGTTTTTGCGCGCCTTGTAGTCAATCCATATGTGATGGAGGGTCATGATCGGGTGATGGAGGAGCATCCGCGGTCCGCTGTACCGCATGACGGCGCGGATCTGTTTGCGCATGTCAGCGGAGTAGCAGTGGACGGGGCATACGGAGCAAAAGGATTTTACATGCATGCGCGGGCAGCGGACAACGCGTTCGCGGGCGTAGGCGAGGAGGCGGCGGCAGTCCGGGCAGAGGGCCGCTGCCTCCTGCGGGGCGCGTGTGCGGTCTGCATGCTTTTTGCCGCGGCAGTAGATGGCGATCATCTTCTCCATTACATCAGCTTCGAGGGCGCGCTTTTTTTCGGTGTCCATGGGATTCCTTTCGTCGATGCATTTATGGGTGCTGTTTGCGCTCCTCCTGTGCGCGGCGGAACTTCTCGAGGAGATCCATCTTGTGCTCCATCCTGTGCACAAATGCGCGTGCGGCGGCGCGGTCCTCCTCGTTCGGATGGTCGGCAGCGCGCTCCCAGCGCTCGCGTGCCTCGGGGCTGTTGTGCGTATCGTCGGACGCGGCCTTCCTGCGGCGTTCGATGAGTGCGGGAGCGAGTCGCCCCTGCGCGGAGAATGTGCCGAGAATCTCGCAGCCCGCACCGAGGAGGTAGGCGCTGCGCGCGAATGCGGTGACGGCGTGTTCGGAGCCGACGTCTGCGCCGTGTGTCTGGAAGAGTACGACGCGCGCGTTCGTGACGTGCGGCAAGTATGCTTTCATGAGATCATCGGGGCCGCCGCGGCGCAGCCAGCAGCCGAGTGCAACGACATCGTAGCCGGAGAGATCAGCCGGGCCGTCCTGCACGCGGAAGAGGTCGGCGCCCGCCGTCTCCGCGATCTCTTCGGCGATGGCTCTGGTGTTGCCGGTGACAGATGAATAGATGACGATCCATTTTCTCATAGGCCGAATCTCCTTTGGTTGATATCGTTTGCTGCACCCATTACAACATATTTTCGTGCCGTATGCAAGCAGCCGTCATGAGAATGAATATGGGGACAGGAGCGCAGTGCATAAAAACTTGTTTTTCCGAAGAGTCCTGGTATTATTTACAGAATAGTTATATGTGCAATGAATAATATTGATGCCATTTATTTTGCAAGAAGTATTGAAAAGTGAATCCGATTCAAGTATTATGTTGGTGTCAATATGGAGATTTTATGGCAGAACAGGAGGATACGATGCTGCAGAGCAAGAGTTGGGACGGTTTTGAGGGGGGCGTTTGGCAGGAAGAGGTCAACGTCCGTGATTTTATTCAGCGCAACTATACGCCGTATGACGGAGACGAGACGTTCCTCGCGCCGCCGACGGACGCGACCAATCGCCTGTGGGCGCGGGTGCAGGAACTGCAGAAGGAGGAGCGTGTCAAGGGCGGCGTGCTGGATATGGAGACGGAGATTGTCTCCGATCTGACGGCGTACGGCCCGGGCTACATCGATCCTGCGATGAAGGATCTCGAGAAGGTGGTCGGCCTGCAGACGGACAAGCCGCTCAAGCAGGCATTCATGCCTTACGGCGGCATTCGCATGGCAGAGGAGGCGCTCGAGAACTACGGCTACAAGGTGAGCCCGAAGCTGCATGAGATCTTTACGAAGTACCACAAGACGCACAATGCGGCGGTTTTCGATGCGTATACGGACGAGATCCGCGCGGCGCGGCGCAGCCACATCATCACGGGCTTGCCGGATACCTACGGGCGCGGGCGCATCGTGGGCGACTACCGCCGCGTGGCGCTCTACGGCATTGATCATCTGATCGCGTTCAAGAAGGAAGACCTCCTGAATTACGGCGACGGCGTGATGACGGACGATGTCATCCAGCTGCGCGAGGAGCTCTCAGAGCAGATCCGCGCGCTTGAGGGCATGAAGGCGATGGCGGAGATTTACGGCTACGATATCTCCGCGCCTGCACGAGATGCGCGCGAGGCGGTGCAGTGGCTGTATTTCGGCTATCTTGCGGCGATCAAGACGCAGAACGGCGCGGCGATGAGCGTCGGACGCATCTCGACCTTCCTCGATATCTACATCCAGCGCGACCTCGAACGCGGCATGCTCTCTGAGTCGGAGGCGCAGGAGCTGATCGACCACATCGTGCTGAAATTCCGCATGGTGAAATTCGCGCGCATTACGTCCTACAATGAGCTGTTCTCGGGCGATCCGATCTGGGCGACACTCGAGATGGCGGGCATCGGCATGGACGGCCGCCACATGGTGACGAAGAACGACTTCCGCTTCCTCCACACGCTGGAGAACATGGGACCGTCTCCCGAGCCGAACCTCACGGTGCTCTATTCTTCGCGTCTGCCGGAGACGTTCAAGGACTATGCAGCACGCATCTCGATCCGCACGAGTTCGATCCAGTACGAGAACGACGATGTGATGAAGCCCGAGTGGGGCGACGACTACTCGATCTGCTGCTGCGTGTCGGCAACGCAGACGGGCAAGGAGATGCAGTTCTTCGGTGCGCGTGCGAACCTGGCAAAGTGCCTGCTCTATGCGATCAACGGCGGCATGGACGAAAAGAGCGGCCTGCAGGTCGGCCCTGCCTATCGTCCGATCCGTACAGAGTATCTCGAATACGACAATGTCATCATCAAATACGAGCGCATGATGGACTGGCTCGCGCATGTCTATGTCAGCGCTCTGAACATCATCCAGTACATGCACGACCGCTACTACTACGAAGCGGCGGAGATGGCGCTCATCGATACGGACGTGCGGCGGACCTTTGCAACAGGCATCGCGGGCTTCTCGCATGTGGTCGACTCGCTGTCCGCGATCAAATATGCGAAGGTGAAGCCGATCTACAACGACCGCATTGTTGTGGACTACGAGATCGAGGGCGACTTCCCGCGCTACGGCAACGACGATGACCGAGCGGATGAAATCGCTAAGTGGGTGCTCAAGACCTTCCTCTCGAAGATCAAGGCGCGCCACACCTATCGCAACGCAGAGCCGACGACCTCGATTCTCACGATCACATCGAATGTCGTCTACGGCAAATACACGGGCGCAATGCCGGACGGCCGCCCTGCGTGGGTGCCGCTCGCACCGGGTGCAAATCCCAGCTACGGCGCGGAGTGCTGCGGCTTGCTCGCCTCGCTGAACTCGGTGGCAAAGCTGCCGTACCACTGGGCGCTCGACGGCATCTCGAACACGCAGAGCATGAATCCCTCGGCGCTCGGGCACAATGAAGATGAGCGCGTGAAGAATCTCGTGAGCGCGATGGACGGCTATTTCGATCAGGGGGCGCACCATCTGAACGTGAACGTGTTCGGCCGCGAGGTGCTCGAGCACATCATGGAGCACCCCGAGGATCCCGCGTACGCGAACTTTACCATCCGCGTCTCGGGCTACGCCGTTAAGTTCATCAGCCTGACGCGCGAGCAGCAGGAGGATGTGATCTCACGTACCTTCCATGAGCGCATGTGAGAACCTCATCAAAGGGCGCATCAGCGCGACGGAGAGCTTCGGCTCGGTCGACGGGCCGGGCATCCGCTTCATCGTCTTTATGCAGGGATGCCGCTATCGCTGCCAGTACTGTCACAATCCCGAGACGTGGACAGCGGAGGGCGGCTACGAGGCGTCGCCGGAGGAGATCTTTCGGCAGGCGATGCGTTATCGTCCCTACTGGAAAAAGACGGGCGGCATCACCGTCAGCGGCGGAGAGCCGCTGCTGCAGCTGGAGTTCGTAACAGAGCTCTTTCGCCTTGCGAAGGAAAAGGGCGTGACCACAGCCATCGACACGGCGGGCGAGCCGTTTACGCATGAGGAACCCTTCCTCAGTGCGTTTGAGCAGCTGCTGCCGCTCACGGATCTGTTTCTGCTCGATATCAAGCACATCGATCCCGTGAAGCACATCGCTCTCGTCGGCGCATCGAATGTGAACACGCTCACGCTCGCTGCGTTTCTCTCAGAGCGCGGTGTGCGGATGTGGATTCGCCATGTGCTGGTGCCGGGTGTAACGACAGACGAGGCGGACCTTCGGCGGCTGTCGGAGTTCATCGCCCTTCTCAAGACGGTGGACCGCGTAGAGGTCCTGCCGTATCACGCGATGGCGCTCCATAAATACGAGGAGCTGCACCTGCCGTACCGGCTGGGCGAGACGCCCGCGCCGACGGCAGGGGAGATTGCACGCGCGGAGGAGATCCTGCGCGTGAAGGATTATATGGGCTATTTACATCACTGAAAAAGCGGCTGCTGCACGAAGCTTTCTAACTTCGTACAGCAGCCGCTTTCTTTGATGCCGAATGTATCGCGGCAAGCGTCCCGTTCCCGGCGGCACGCTATTTTTTACACAGCTTTATCACGACATCCTCAATCAGCTCATCGCCCGCCTGTCCCGTCTTGAGCAGATAGTCCGCATCGGCGAGGGCAAGGACGGCATCCGCGAGCGTCTTTTCGGAGAACGCCTTGGCGTGACCGCCGAGTTTCTCTGCGATAAAAGGGTGCATCCCCATGACCTTGCCGAGACCTTTGGGCGGGGTGCCGTTCATCAGGAGACGCTTTGCCTGCCAGAGCTGGCGGACATGGCGTGTGAGGAGAACGAGGAGGACGGTAAAGTGCACGCCGTCCGCGCGGCAGCGCGCGAGCAGATCAAGCGCACGCCGTATATCGCGCGCACTCACCGCATCCGTCAGGGCAAAGACCGAGACCTCGGGCATCTCGGAGAACGCTGCGCGCAGATCATTCTCCGAGAACTGGGAATTGTCCGTATAGAGCGCAAGCTTTTCCAGCTGGCGGTCAAGGAATGCGAGCGAGATGGTCTGCATCATGCCGACGATGTTCAGAAAGAATGCGCGTGCCCGCGGATGCATCGAGCGGCCCATCTCGCGCAGCCGTCCGTTCAGCCAGCCCTCTACGTTCCACGGACGCAGCGGCGCGCTCTCAAGGACGCGCCCGTGCTTCTCGACGGTTTGGTAAAGTTTTCGCCGTTTGTCCGGTTTTGCGCCGAGCGTGAAGACGGCATAGGTCGTCGGAGGGAGATCGGCGAGCAGTGCGGCGAACCGGTCCGTGACGGTATCCTTGGACGCCGGGGCGTCATCGTCCTCCTCTTTTTTCTTTCCTGCGCGGAAGACGGCGGCATCGCGGACGAGGATGACCATCTTGTCCGTGAAGAAGGGGGCTGTCTCGAGTGCCTCCATCAGCGTCTCGATCGGAGGCATCTCCTCATAGCGGATGAGCGCATCTGCCCGCTCCTCGGGCACGGGAAGGAGACGGCGCAGAATCGCTTCCTCCGCGCGTTCGGTATAGTACGGCTCCTCGCCCGCGAGGAGAAAGACGTGCGGCAGATCGCCGTGCGCGAGCGACGCCATAAAGTCCGCGTAATTCATCGGCGGTAACGCGCCATCTCGGCGGCCACCGTGGTCTCTTCCGTGTGCCCGGAGCAGAGGACGGTATCCGGCGGCAGGGTAAAGACCTCGCGTGCAATGCTCTCCCAGAGCGCACGTGTATCGCCGCCCGGGAAATCGGTGCGCCCGACGCTCGCACAGAAGATCGTATCGCCGACGAATGCGGCGTGATCCCGCGCAGCATAAAAGATGCAGGAGTCCGTTGTATGCCCCGGGGAGTAACGCACCTCGAGCGACATTTCGGGATTTGCCGCGAGCGTGATGATTTCCCGATCTGCGAACGTCTTTACATCCGAGAGGGTGACGGGGCCGCTGCCCCACGCGGAGAGGTTCCAGTTCGGATCGGCGTAGTAGCGCGGGCTGTCTTCGGCTGCATAGACGGGGCAGGGGATGCGGCGCAGGAAGTCGCTGACGCCGCCGATGTGGTCGAAGTGGCAGTGCGTGAGCAGGAGACGCTCGATCGTCCAGCCCTTTTCCTCTGCATGCGCGGCGAGGCGGTCGCCCTCGGCGCCGGCATCGATGAGAAAACCGTGCTTCGTCTCATCGTCAATATAAAAGAAGGAGTTCGTCGGGATCATGTCACCGACGGTCATGCACTCAATCATCCGTATTCTCCTTTGTCCATTCATAGGCACGGCGCGGGTCGCCGCTCGCGAGGTAAATAATGCCGCAGTAGGCGAAGCCGTTCTTCAAAAAAGCGTTTTGCATCGGGATATTGTCTGCGTGGGTATCCGCACGCAGGTGATCGTACCGCATGCGTGCGAAGTCCAGCAGGGTGCGGAACACGCTGCGCACGGTGCCGTCGCCGGCCGCGCGGTGGATCGTGGCGTAGGGGGAGGTGTCGCGCCATGCGCCGCCCTCAATGTATGCGTAGGTCGGGTCGTCGCCTGGGATGAGGGCAAAGACGGCATAGAGATGCCCACACTCATTTTCCAGCACCCAGCTCACATGATCTGCGATGTCCCTGCGCACGATCTCCTCCGACGGATAGCCGCCCGACCACTGCATCAGATTGCCCGAGGCGCGCATAAAGGCGCGCGCCGCTGCGTAGATGCGCAGGATCTCTGTAACATCGCGCTCCTCTGCCTGTCGTATCATACGTGAACTGCCTCCCCTTTTCTGCCTATTTTACACGATTGCATGCAATTTTGAAAGAAGCGTTTGCGGCATCGACCAAATAATGCTATACTAAATCACGTTTTTTAGAAAACTCTGATCAACGGATGCGTAAGGCCTGTGCAGCCGGATTGATCCGTGTTTCCTTCAGGGAGGAGGGACGGCGATGAGTACATGGCTGATCTATGCACTGCTCTCGGCACTTTGTGCGGCATTCGTCTCCATCTTCGGCAAGATCGGGCTCACAGGCCTTGACAGCAGCGCAGCGACGGCGGTGCGCGCCGCGATCATGGCGGTGTTCCTCGTGGGCGTCGTAATCGCAGAGGGACACGTCTCCGATCTGCCGCAGGTGCTTTCGGATAAGAAAGCGCTGCTCTTTGTCGCCCTGAGCGGGATCGCGGGGGCGCTCTCGTGGCTGTTTTACTTCATGGCACTCAAGGAAGGAGCGGTCTCGCAGGTCGCTCCGATCGACAAGCTGAGCGTCGTCTTTGCCGTTGTCATCGCCGTCCTCGTCTTCGGTGAGCAGATTAGTTTTATGCACGCCGCCGCGATTGCAATGATCGCGGCAGGCGGGGTGATTCTGGCAATATTTCCGTAAAGGAGAATACATGGATACGTTGATTCATCCGGAAAACACATGGGTGCTCATGTCCGTCATGATGGCGGCGGTCGCCGCGTCGATCTATTTGGAGCAGCGGTATGCATGGGCTTCGCGCCTCTCAGGGGCCGTCATCGCTCTCCTCATTGCCCTCGCACTCGTCAACACGGGCATTATCCCCGCACATGCCGTCCTCTATGACGACATTGTCTGGGGATACGTTGTGCCGCTCGCTATTCCTCTGCTCCTGCTCCAGACGAACATCCGCAGGATTTGGCGCGAGACGGGCCGCCTGCTTGCCATCTTCCTCATCGGCTCCGTCGGGACGGTCGCGGGCGCGGTCATCGGCTGCGTTCTGCTGCGCACCTCCATCGACGGGCTGCCGCAGGTGGCAGCGATAATGACGGGCTCCTACATCGGCGGCGGCGTCAATTTTACCGCACTTGCCGATGCGTTCAAAGTCAGCGGCACACTGGTCTCCTCGACGATTGTCGCAGACAACCTCAATATGGCGCTCTACTTCCTGATTCTTCTCGGCATTGCGGGCAATTCGTTTTTTCGCAGGTTCTACCCGCATCCGCTCATCAATGAGGTTGAGCAAAGCGGCGTCTCAGAGGAGGGGAAAACCCTCGCGGCTTCCTACTGGGGGCGCAAGGACGTGTCGCTGCGGGACATTGCCATGTGCGTGACGTATGCCGTCGTTGTTGTGACGATCTCAAAGTTCCTCGGGGCGACGCTCAGCACGCTCGTTCCGCCGGACGGCAGCTGGCTGTCAAAGATGGGCGGAACCTTTCTCGGCAGCCAGTACGTCTGGATTACGCTTATCTCCATGATCTTTGCCAGCGTTTTTGAGAAACAGGCGAATTCGATGAATGGGGCGCAGGAGATCGGCACGTTCTTTATCTACATGTTCTTCTTCGTCATCGGCGTTCCCGCGTCCATCATGGAGATCCTGACGAATGCCCCCATGCTCTTCGTCTTCTGCTTCATCATGGTTGTTGTCAATATGCTCTTCTGTCTGATCGGCGGAAAACTGCTGAATTTCTCTCTCGAGGATATCCTCGTTGCATCGAACGCGAACATCGGCGGACCTACGACGGCGGCGGGACTTGCAATCTCGCAGGGATGGACCAAGCTCGTCGGACCCGCAATGCTCGTCGGTACCTTCGGCTATGCGATCGGCACTTATATCGGCATCATTGTCGGCAGTATACTCGGCGCATGACGCACAATAAAACAGCCCCCGTACTTGTGAAGTACGGGGGCTTTGTGCTATTCGTCTGCGTATAAAAGTGTCAGGGTTCCGGTGGCGCGGGTCGCGGCGAGGTCAATGACACGCTGATTGCGCGAGCCGCGAAAGTGCAGCGTGAGATCGCGCAGCTCCTCGCGGTAGTCGCCGTCAACGAGCACATCGAGCTCATCGAGCAGGGCATCCACGGCAGAATTTTTCTGTGCACGCAGCTCCTCAAGCGTGTAGCCCGTGTAGCTCCATACATCGAGACCACGCGCGTGCGCTCCGCGTGCAAGCGGGAGCAGTGCCTCGGGCTGCAAGAAGGGCTCACCGCCGCTGAGGGTGAGCCCCGTGAGGAGTGGATTCTCGTCGAGCTGTGCGAGCACCGCGCCGACGGTCGTCATGCGTCCGCCCGTGCGCGGCTGCGTGTCCGGATTGTGACAGCCCGGACAGCGGCGCGGACAGCCCTGCGTAAAGACCGTCAGCCGTATGCCCTCGCCGTCGACGATGGAGTCACGTGCAATCCCCGAGATGTGGATCTCAGTGGAGTCCGTGCTTGACACGCTCGTGTTCCTCGGCGCGTTTGGCGTTGTTCCAACGGTCGGTTGTACCGACGAGGTAGCCCGTGATGCGGCGGACGCGTTCGAATTTCGGCTGACGCATCTCATAGCCAAGGGTTACGCGTCCATCCTCTGCTGCTGTGATGGAGAGGCGATCCAGTTTTTCGTTGGTTTGTTTTTCGACGTAGGCGATATAGTTTTCAACCTCGCGGGCAGTGATGTCGGGGAGCCCGTTTACTGTAACATCAATGTCGTTGACGATCATGCTGCATTTCTCCTTTGCCCGCCGCGCGGCGGGCGTTCTGTATTTGGGCGGGAAAGCCGCCGTCCTCGTGCATTATACAACATATAGTGGAGAAACGTCAATAGGAAATCTATATCTAGTTGTTTATGCACAGAATTATCCACAGGAGAGATGCGCAGAAATATTGGATTTTATGAAAAGTGCTGTAACGAGAAGGGCGGATGCCGCCATGAAAATGGGACAGTTATCCACAACTTCGTTGGGGATAACTTGTGCATTTTGTGGATAAGTCATCCCTCAGCCGGACAGGGGCGGCTCAGCGGGCAGGGGCTTTCTCCGTCGTTTGGTTTGTCTGTACGTCGGGGGCAGAGCTTCCCTGTTCCTGTATCATTGTCTGAATGGGATATGGAATGTCGATGCCCTCGGTGCGGTAGCGTTCGGTGATGGCTTTGATGAACTCATGGGTGATGAGACCCTGATTGTCGAAGATGCTGGATTGCAGGACGATGATAAAGTCGATGGAGGAGTCTCCAAAGTTCGTGAAGCGCACGACGGGATTTGCCGCAGCATTTTTATCTACGCGGGCGAGCACCTCAACAGCAGGCTGTTCCTGCACCAAAATATTGTGTTTACGTCCCAGCGCCACCGCCGCCGCCGCGAACGCCAGGGTGGTCATGAGCGCCAAACCCTGCGGAATCATTGACGCCACCGAAGAGACCACCGCGATAGCGACGTTCTCCCAGAGCCCATCACGGTTCACAACTTCAAGGCCACCTGCGGCACGCACCTGGCCCCACAGTACGATCGGGATAATGACGGCAAGGCCGAAAGTAATCCACCGCACCACGCGGTCGAGCGCATCACGCAGCTCAGACTGGATGCGGGAGAACTGGCGCGCCTCATCAGAGATTTTGCTCGCCCGCGACTGAGCCCCCACGGCCTGCAGCAGCACGCGGCCGGTACCGGCCAACACGCTGGATGCTGAGAGCACCATATCGCCAGGACGTTTAGCAATCGGGTCATTCTCGCCGGTGAGCAGAGACTCATCCAGCTCCATCGAATCAGAGGTCAGCACCACTGCGTCTGCAGGCACCTGGTCTCCACGTTTGAGCACCACCACGTCGCCCTCAACCAGGGTCTCCATAGGGACCTCGGACAGCTTGCCGTCACGCACCACAGACACCGGGGCACGATCCAGCAGAGAAATCCGGTCAAGCTCAAGTTTTGCCTTGTACTCCTGCACAAAGCCAATAATGACGTTCGCTACCACCGCGAATAAGAACAGCAAATCTGCCCAACGCTGGTACAGAATCACGACCAGCCCGCACAGCCCCAGCACCAGGTTAAACACCGTAAACAGGTGCGCCCGCATAATACTCCACAGGGTGCGGGAAGACTTATTGTTTTGTGTGTTTACCTTCCCTGCTGCGACGGCATGTTCAACCTCGGCCGTGCTCAGCCCACAGGATGCAAGCTCCGCAGAGCCGTTATGGGCATCCGCCGAGTACTCGGGAACAAAACCTGTGGTCGCAGAATCCGCTGTTGATGTACTCTGCGGCTTGGAACTCATGAACCAGTACTCTCCTTCAAAGGCCAGCGGGCCTCTACCGACCCGCTCTCAGGTGGCAAAGCTTATTTTTCAGTCTATCGGTTCAGTGGGCATAAAAGGTAATCCCACTCCCTGTGTGTTTCCTGAAAACACGCGGGAAGTGGGGTATATTCCTTATGCAGAATAGATAATGTGGGGGTGGGCTCCTGCTACCTAAGCGGCAGAATCAACAAACGCCCCGTCACAGGATGCTTCAAAACCTCAATCGGATATCCATAAACCTCACTCAACCGCTGCGCCGTACACACCTGCTCAGGGGAACCAACGCACACCACCCGGCCCTGCTGCAAAAGCACAATACGGTCAGAATATGCAGCGGCAACATCCAAATCATGCAGCACCGTCAATACCGCCGCCCCTTCCGACGCCAGGTCACGAGCACTTTTGAGAGTCTGCTCCTGATGCCTAATATCCAGTGCTGCCGTCGGCTCATCCAAAAGCAGCAGGGGAGTCTGCTGCGCAAACACGCGCGCCAGATGCGCCCGCCCGCTCTCACCGCCAGAAAGAGTCGTAATATCCCGCTCAGCGAACTGGGCCACCTCTGTACGGATCATCATCTGCTCAATAACAGCTTCGTCCTCATCAATGCGGATAGTGCCGCGCCACGGAGTGCGGCCCATCGCCACCACCTCACGCACCGTATACGAAAACGCCACCTGAGTCTTCTGCAGCAGCACGGCTCGGCGACGCGCCATATCCCGCGGAGAATACGAACTCGTCAAGGCGCCATCAAGCTGCACCACCCCAGAATCCTGCTTCGCATCCCCAGCAATTACCGACAACAAGGTAGACTTACCCGCACCGTTCGGGCCGATCAGTGAGACCACCTCGTTCGCGTGCACCTCAAATGAAATATCCTCAAGGATGCGCCGAGACCCCACCGAGTACGAAATGTTTTCGACCCGCAGCATCACACACCGCCCTTACGCATCGACCGGCGGAGCAAGAAAAAGAACGTAGGCCCACCCACCAGTGCCGTGAAAATACCGATCGGCATATCGGAGAACGGGATAAGCGTGCGCGCCACCAAATCGGAGAGAGACACCAGCAGCGCCCCGCCCAGTGCAGAAGCAGGCAGCAGCACCCTATTCGACGGCCCCAGCAGCAGCCGCAGCAGGTGCGGAATAATCAGTCCCACAAACGCAATAATGCCCGAATGCGCCACCGCCGCACCCGTCAAAAGAGCTGTTGCCGCGATAGCCAGCATTCTCAGACGCTCAACATTCACCCCCGAATGCTGCGCTGCGCGCTCGCCCAACGCCAAAAGGTCAAGTTTCCCGGAGGTCATGAAACAGGCCAGTAGCGCCGCAACCACAACAAACCACATATTCGATAATGATGTCCAGCTGGCCCGGTTCAGCGACCCCATCTGCCAGAACACGATCTCGTCACGGCTGGTGCTGTCAGCAACATAAACACAGAACGCGATAGCCGCGTTCGCAACTGCTGTTACCGCAATACCGGTCAGGATCATTGACACCACCTGCGAGCGTCCACCCGAGCGGGAGAGAACATACACCAATACCGTGGCGGTTAGCGCCCCAATGAAGGCGAAGGTCGGTACCGCAAACGTGTCCCGCAACTGGGGGCCCAGCACAATAGCTAGGCAGGCACCCACAGCTGCACCTGAAGAAATACCAACCACTCCCGGCTCAGCCAGCGGGTTGCCAAACACCGCCTGCATAACAGCCCCCGAGCAGCCCAATGCAGCGCCCACGAAAAGGGCTAAAAGCACACGCGGGAAACGCACATTCCACAGGGTGCTGTCAGCGATCGCCCACTCCTGCTGTGGCGGGATGAAACCCCATTTGCGGGCGAACGAGGCAAGCACCTGGTCGGTGGGAATATTATATTGGCCCAGCCCGGCTGACACTATGGTGACAGCCACGAGGGTCACAACCAGTACCGAAAGCGTCACAACCGCGCGGGTACGTCGGGGGTTCGTGTATTTTGGGGCCCCAGCACCTACGGGTTTCTGCACCTTGGTGAGGTCCACTCCGTCGGCTGACTGCCGCCGGGCTGTTTCTGAGGTAACCGCTAAGTCCTCTGCTACGTGTTCCACTACTGTCCTTCTGGGGCGTAGATGGCTTTCGCCAGCGATAGCAGGACTGCTGGGGTGTTCGGGCCAAACGAGAGGATCTGACCGTCATCCATATCTACAATGCGCCGGTTCTTACCTGCGGTGGTCTGCTCCACTCCCGGGCGGGACACCAGCCCGTCCACGCCGCCAGTGGATTTAAGGCCGCGGCTCATGACCAGAATAAGGTCTGGGTTCAGTTTTACCAGTGCCTCAGCGTTGGCCATTGTCATCTCTTTAATCCCGTTCTCGGCGGCGACGCCTCGACCGCCTACGGCAGTGATCAGCTCATCTGCGCCATAGCCGTCTCCAAGCACGAAGAACACTCCCGAGTTACCGCGCACATACAGAAAAGCCATCGACAGGCGCTGATCTCCCTGCGGCGCGACTTCCTTCAAGGTGGTGGTTGCGTAGTCAAGGTCTTTTTGGATGCGTTCAGCCACCGTATTCCCCGCCTCCTGCACGCCGAGGGCCTGCGCCACCAGCTTGAGCTGGGGAATAATGAGGTTCATTTTACGGTTCGTGTCGGTCAGTACCACCGTAATACCGGAGCTTTCCAGTTTCTGCGCCGCATCACGTGAAGAAGCTGACGAGTCGAGGAACACCACGTCTGGTTTGGCGGAGAGAATAGCCTCAACGTTGAGGTCGTGCCCGTTCTGAGTCATAACCGGAAGCTTCGAGAGCGACTGCTCCGTGTTAGAGACTGTACGCCCCACCAGTCGTCCGCCCAAGCCGAGAGCTATCACATCCTGTGCCAGAGTCCCGTACGTATCGAGGGCCAGGATGCGTTCCGCTGACTTAACAGTCACCTCTTTACCGGTGTAGTCCTTAAAAGTTACCGGCAGCTGCGGGGTGGGGGCGTCCACCATTGCCTGCACCTCGGGGGTGTTCTTTGCGCTTGAGGGGCCGGTCACTTCTTTCGGGTGAGCGGCCTTGCCGTCTTTAAGTTGTTGGGCTAGTTCAGCGAGGACAGCGCTGCTTTGTTCCTCACTGACTACTGCCTGTGATGAGGCGGCATTATTCGGGTTCTGGGTGCCGATGCCGCACGCGGATAGGGTGAAAAGCAACGCCGCCATCATGAGGGCAGCAATTTTCTGTGAGAAACAGCTGGGGGTTTTGATGCCGCTCACTAGTGAATGGATAAACATACGAGTTCACTCTCAAAAATATTGCGAATAGTGTGAATAATGATGCGAAATAAGTTGAGGGGTGCGGCGGGCTTTTTCACCTTCACCGCACCCCGAGCAGTGCACGCTACGCCCTAGTTATCGGATGTCTGAGCACGTGAACGACGCACATAGAACAGTGCACCCACCCCGGTGAGCAACGCTGAGACGCCACCGGCAACACTGCTCTGCACGCCGCTAGCACCCGTATGAGCCAGAGGCTTCTTATCGCACCCTTCACCCTCATACACGGTTTCGGTGATGGTCTTCTCGGTCGGCTGTGCTGCAGCGGGTGTGCTCGACTCGCCGCTCTTTGAGAGCGAAGCGTTGAAGCTCAGCGGGGACATGTCCTGCCCGGCGGAGTAGAAACCGGCGAATGATTTAGCCCCTGCCTCCGTCAGTTTGGTTGATGCACCCTTGACGGAGACCGACCCGTTAGAGGTCTGCAAACCGCTCAGGTCAACATCTAGTAAGGCAACTTCCCCGTAGCTGTTGGATTTGCCCTCCATATTGTTGCTGGTCAGGGTCGCGTACAGGACGCCTTTGGAGCCGTTAATGTCAAGGCGCGGGTTGGCGATTGTGCTGTCGAGTACGCCGTGGTGGCCGGTGAAATGGATCGAACCAGTAAACGATACTGAGCCCTTACCATCTTTCACCGTTCCGGAGCCGCTTGACCAGTTGAACGTATTATGAGCAAAAGTGGTTCCGCTCAAATCCCAGTTACCGTTGGCGATACCGCCGCGCACATAGGAGCGGAAAGAATCTTTCACACCCCAGCCCAGTTCAGCCGTGACGACCTTACCGTCTGAGGCGGACGCCACGTCTTTTGCTGCGGTCGTTGGGGCGACCGCAACCTTACGGGTTCGGGTGACGGGCACGCATACCGGCTGGGCCGGGTTGGTGGAGACGGTTGTGCCCGAGCCTGAGCCGCCGCTGCTTAGGGTACTACTGGAAGAAGCGTCGCCACTACTTGAGGAGTCGGAAGAAGATACCCCCGAACCGCCACTGGCTGTGCTGTCGCTATTATCACCAGCGCCGGGTAGCTGCGGGGTATTGCCGCCGCCCTGATTAGCTTTGGCGATGTCAGGCTGATTTACGTTAAGATCCGTCAGCTGCTCCCCAAGCTTCACCGACAGGTTCAACGGTGCCATGGCGCGCTTATCAGCGTCGCTGTACTGGCCCGCAAAGAGAGCATTCGAACCGGCAACAGTCACGGTTACAGCCGCGTTCGAGAGCTTAAAAACGTTGTTCTCGTAGGAGGCGCCGCTCAGATCCACCTCGGCCATCATGAGGTCTTTGAACGTATTGTGTTCGCCTTTAAGGTTTAGTGCCTCGGCATCCACTACCAAATAGCCCTTGCCGTTGACAGCGACAAGACGGGTGTTGCTGAATGTGCTGTCGAGCTGCCCGTGGTGCCCGGTGATATGCACCTCGCCAGCGAACGAGATCTGGCCGGTTTGGGTGGCCGGGTCGAAGGCCCCGGATGCCTTGGTCCAGTTCAGTCCGCCAGCATTGGTTTTCTCCATACCGCTGACCTGGATGCTGCCGCGTGCGAGGGTTGACAGGTAACGCAGGAAGGAATCACGGATACCCCACTGCATGGAGCCGGACTCAACCACATGCCCTTTGGCGGTGTTCGTGCTGTTATTGGGCAGGGCCGGGGCTGTGGGTGCTGCGGGTGCTGGGGCTGCGGGTTTCTCTTCGGCCTTGGGGGCATCGGCAGCCGGTTGCTGGTCGGTTTTTGGCGCTTCCGGCTGAACGGTGTTCGTCTTAGGGGCCTCAGGGACCGGTGCCGGTGTGGTGGGCTTCTCGCTGGGTGATGGCTGGGCGGGAGTCTCTGCGGACCCCCGAGCGATACGCCCACTGAACGAGATAGCGTCTAGTTTCTGCCCTGCATCATAGAAGCCAGCAAAAACAGGGGTAGCCTCTTCGGCGAGGATTACTTTGGTTTTATCGCTGGCGGCAAGAGAAATGTTATTGCCGTCGTGTGTGAGGTCTGAAGCGTCGAAAGTGCCCAGTTTAATATTCTGGTATGACTTCAGCGGCTGCGGTGTTGTGCCTTCGTAGGGGCGGGACTGAACATTGGCGCGCACCTCACCCTTGCCGTCTTTGCTGATAATGATGCTGAAGTCGGTGATGATGGTTTCCAGCACGCCGTGGTGCCCGGTGTAGTGGATTTTGCTTCCGGTGTAGACGATCTCATAGCCGTCGTCGGTGACTCTGCTCTTGGAGGCGTCAAACTCGCCGAAAGTGTATTCACCCTTGGGGTTAGTGCCGACTCTGGCCAGCTTTTGGGTGCCTTGGGCGACTCCTCTCAGCAAGTAGTCGCGGAAGGAATCTCTGAGCCCCCATGTTGTTTCTGCTTGGGTGAAAGAATCTGCGGTGTTGTGCACCTGCGTTTGAGAGGCTACGGATGTGGTTGTGGTATCTGCGAATGCGACGGGTGTGGAAACGATACTGCCAAGACCGACGGCGGCACTGGCTAAAAACGCCCAGGAGCGCTTAGCACTGGGTGAGACAGACATGTGACTACTCTCTTTTCGAAAGGGTGATGTGATGTTCGCTTCCAGTCTAGACCTATTAGAGAAGATTTGTGTAACGTAATAGGTGTCTAGAGCGGCATGCGAGCTCTCTAAGGGTTACCTTAGCAGAAATTTTGGTAGGGGTATTGCCAAAACCAAGTTTTAGTGACAATATGTCATTAGCTAATCTTGATGACACGGTGTCAGTAAAAAAATTTGGCGCCGCAAACCCTCAAACTCAACTAAGGAACCCGCTATGACTACTACCTGCGCACCCGAAACAACCAACGAACGTTTCTCTGCCCGCCTCAAAGCGGGCACCAAAAATGTGCACGACAATGCCGAGCACTCCACCTTCATGGAAGACCTTATGGGAGGTAAACTCGATACCGCCGCCTACCTGCGCCTGATCAACCAGTACACCTACATTTACGAGGCTCTGGAAACGATCTCCGCAAACCTGCGTGAGGCAGGCAACCCCATCACCGACCCCTTCACCATTGAAGGGCTCGACCGCGCCGCGAGCATCCGCAACGACATCCGTGCACTAGGGCAGCAGGATATTGACGCGCCGCTGCCGGCAACTATCGAATATGTGGAACGAATTAACGCCACCACCAACGTTCCTGAACGCTTCCTAGCGCACCACTACCTGCGCTACTTGGGAGACCTATCGGGTGGTCAGGCAATCGCTGCACTGGTGGCGCGCCACTACGGCATTCCCGCCGAGGCGCTGAGCATGTACCGGTTCACTGAACTGCCCAAGCCCAAAGTTTTCAAAGATAGTTACCGGGAACTGCTCGATAACGCGCCCCTGACCGAAGAGCAGCGGCAGGCCCTCATTGACGAAACCGTCGAAGGCTTCCGCATTAATGCATCACTCTTTGCGCAGCTGGGCCGCCTGTCCTAGCGGCAGCTAATAAAACAGCCTCCGCTGAGCCCATAAAATACCCGCCCTTCACGGGGCAGTTCGGGCTCGTGCGGCACCGCCGGTAGTGCGCTAGTTCGCGGGCGCACCACCGGCGTATTTCATACCTGCAGTGCTTCATCTTCTGCTCCACACCATTGCCTAGCCCACCGGCAGATAGGTTATTAAAAACACGTCAGAATTACGGTTCCCCGCCGAAATATGACATAAAGACATGCTGCACATTGAAGGCTTGAGGGCCGTCCAAAAGATAGGGTGTCGTGGTGTATAAAATCAGTAGCTATAGGTGTAAGCTGTGGCTCCATCGTCGGTTCGAGAAAAGTGCCCGGCGAGAATCCCTTTCTTGTAAACATCTGCGAGGATTTCAGGCATTAGCGCTCCCTCAAGATGAGATCGATACCGAGGGTATCAAGTACGGTGATTACTTTACTGAAGGCAACGGATTCGCGACCCTTTTCGAGGTCTCGGATAGTACGCTCTGAGACTCCCGCAAGAAGTGCCAAATACTCTTGAGTAAGTTTGAGCTCACGCCGGTGCGCCCTCACCACTTGGGCAAGTGTTCCAGTGAGTTCTCGTGCCACTACCTCTCCTTATCTAACCCCGGTCAAACAAGCCGGTGAAATACTGCCGATTTATTAGTATAGCGAATGAAAAGCTGGATTTTTTGAGTCAATCGGTAAAATATTGCCGATTTCAAGGTATGGAGTGACTGATAGGGAAGATAAAGCAGGTTTTCGGCAATATTCTGCCGTTTTTGCAGGGGTGTTGGGGAAAGTCTTTCTCCGGCACAGACTAAAGAAGCCCCTTGAAGCTCAAGGCAACGGGTGCAGCCCGCCGCTTTGAGCCCCAAGGGGCATGTTGCAGGTGCTCTAGCCCTGCGCCACCTCACCAAAGTGAGCTGCCATGGTGCCTTCGTGAGCGGC
>ERZ773079.253-NODE-253-length-36815-cov-10.422933_pt1 | contig 36815 bp, 46 predicted proteins | sample MGYA00511355_ERZ773079 | MGnify/ENA primary metagenome ERZ773079 (study PRJEB29015, sample SAMEA2737979) | human oral metagenome | biome: human oral; feature: human-associated habitat; material: dental | place: China | collected 2117 ... | reverse complement strand
ACCGTTGCGACGGTCTGTTTTTAAATCGTAGAATTTAACAGCTCCTACCCCGACAGCACGAGCAACAGCCTCTTTGTTTTCAAGGTCAGGATTTTTGGCTTCAATTTGTGACTGAGCACGATTGATAGCTTCTTGAAGGGTTGGCTCAAGAAGGATGATATTTCCTTTACGTGTAGACAATTTTTGGCGGTTCTTTGTGACCAATCCAAAGTCTACATGAATCATATCATCGCTCCAGTCAAATCCCATCTTCTTCAAAACGGCTTTTAATTGTCTAAAGTGATTAGCTTGTTCTTGACCTACAGCATAAATGTTTTTAACGAAGTTGTAAGTGCGAGCACGGTACATAGCTGTCGCAATATCACGTGTAATGTAAAGTGTTGCTCCGTCAGATTTCTTAATCATAGCTGGTGGCAGATTAACATCATCAAGGTTGACAATGCTAGCTCCTTTAGACTCTTCCAACAATCCTTTTTCTTCAAGGATTTTGATACCTTCGTCCATCTTGTCATTATAGAAGGCTTCACCAGCTAGACTATCGAATTCAACGCCAAGCAATTTGTAGATACGGTTAAATTCTTTCAGACTTTCGTCGCGGAACCATTGCCATAATTCAGTAGCTTCAGGATCGCCGTCTTCTAGTTTTTTGAACCAGAGGCGACCTTCGTCATCAAGCTCAGGATCTGTTTCGATTTCCGCATTGATACGAACGTACAGTTTCAGCAATTCATCAATTGGATTTGCTTCGACGGCTTCTTTGCTACCCCATTTTTTATAGGCCACCATTAAAAGACCGAATTGTTTTCCCCAGTCACCTAAGTGATTGATTTTAATGGTGTTGTAACCCAATTTACGGAAGATATTAGAAAGGGCATCACCGATAACAGTTGAGCGCAAATGACCAACTGAAAATGGTTTTGCAATGTTTGGACTGGAGAGGTCAATGGTGATATTTTCTCCATTTCCTTCATTTTGCTGCCCATAGTTATTTCCTTCTTTTACAATTTCTTTGATAACTTGAGCTGAAATTTTTGATTTATCAAGGAAGAAATTAACATAAGGACCAGTTGCCACTACTTTTTCAAAGTTTGTTGAGTCAATTTTTTCTGCAATATCTGCTGCAATCGCTTGAGGCGCTTTTCGTTCTACTTTCGCTAAAGAAAAGGCAGGAAAAGCGATATCACCTAAATCTGAGCTTTTGGGTTTTTCTAGTAAATTTAAAATAGCGTCTTGGTCTAAGCTGTCAATGACCTTAGCCAATTCACTTGCAATCAATTGTTTATTATCCATGGTTTCTCCTTTGGTCTTTTACTAGTATTTTAACATATTTTTTGACGAATCTTCAATTTTTTTGGTATAATTTTGAGTATAAATATACATTATTGAGGATAAAATGAAAAAGAGTGAACGTCATAAACTAATTAAGCGAATGATTAAGGAAGAAAAACTGAGTACACAGAAAGATATTCAGGATCGTTTAAAGGCACAAGGCATCGTTGTAACACAGACAACCCTCTCTCGGGACTTACGTGAAATTGGATTGACGAAAGCCAAGAAAAACAATGAAGTTTATTATGTTTTAGCAGATGAAACAAATAAAATCGATTTGGTTGAGTTCTTGTCTTATCATGTAGAGGGTGTTTCTCGGGCTGAATTTTCCTTGGTTCTTCATACTCGCTTAGGAGATGCTTCTATTCTGGCTAACTTTGTGGATGCTAATAAAGGTGAGCTGATTTTAGGAACGGTAGCAGGGGCTAACACGCTCTTAGTGATCTGTCGTGATACAGCAGCTGCAAAACAAATGGAAGAGCAGCTCCTTGAGAAAATGGATTAAGAGGAGAAGATGATGGAGCTGAGATAGAAGCGCTCAGCTTCCTTTATTTATATAGTCCTAATGACAAGATGTAGTGTGAGTGGGATGACGAAATCAAGTGCCTCCGAAATATTTAATTTCTGTCCGACTCTCATTGCTATTTAATAAACAGAAAGGATGAGAATGACAAAAGAAAAACTATCTCCAGGAATGCAACAGTATTTAGATATAAAAAAAGATTATCCAGATGCTTTTTTGCTATTTCGTATGGGAGATTTTTATGAATTATTCTATGAAGATGCGATCAATGCAGCACAGATTTTAGAAATTGCTCTGACTAGCCGTAATAAAAATTCGGAAAATCCAATCCCGATGGCAGGAGTTCCCTACCATTCGGTGCAACAGTATATTGATGTTTTAATTGAAGCAGGCTATAAAGTTGCGATTGCAGAGCAAATGGAAGATCCTAAAAAAGCGGTTGGAGTAGTCAAACGCGAAGTAGTACAGGTGATTACGCCGGGGACAGTAGTTGATTCTTCAAAACCAGACAGTCAGAATAACTTTTTAGTGGCTTTGGATAAGCTGTCAGGTATATATGGGCTGGCTTATATGGATGTGGGAACGGGTGAATTTCAGGTCACAAGTCTTAGTGACTTTAACATGGTCTGTGGAGAAATCCGAAACCTGCGAGCGCGTGAAGTGGTCTTAGGGTATGAATTGCCTGAAATGGAGCGCCAAGTATTGGAGACTCAAATGAATCTCCTTTTATCGCAAGTAGAAACTACATTTGATGATGTTCAGCTACTAGGAAAGGACTTGTCGCCGCTAGAGCACCAAGTAGCTGGAAAGTTATTAGAGTATGTTCATAAAACGCAGCTACGTGAGCTTAGTCATTTGAAACAAGTTCATCATTATGAAATCAAAGATTTCTTGCAGATGGACTACTCAACTATGGCAAGTCTGGATTTAACAGAGAATGCTCGGACAGGAAAGAAGCACGGTAGTCTGTATTGGCTGATGGATGAGACTAAGACAGCTATGGGAACGCGATTGTTGAGAGCGTGGATTCAACGTCCGTTGATTGATAAAGAGCGAATCGTCAAGCGGCAGGATGTAGTGCAAGTCTTTTTAGATCATTTCTTTGAGCGCAGTGACTTATCAGACAGTCTCAAAGGAGTGTATGATATTGAGCGTTTAGCCAGTCGGGTTTCGTTTGGCAAGACCAATCCGAAAGATTTATTACAACTTGCTGCGACATTGAGTCATGTACCACAAATTAAGGGAATCTTAAAAGGAATTAACAGCGCAGTTTTGGAAGATTTGATTGCCAAATTGGATGAAATTCCTGAATTGGCGTCTTTAATTCAGTCAGCAATTTCGCCGGATGCTTCAAATGTCATTACAGAGGGTAATATTATTAAAACAGGTTTTGATGAAACTTTGGACAAGTATCGAGTGGTCATGCGAGATGGAACGAGTTGGATTGCAGATATTGAGGCGAAAGAAAGAGAAGCTAGTGGAATTAACAACCTGAAGATTGATTACAATAAAAAAGATGGTTATTATTTTCATGTCACAAATTCCCAGCTTGAACACGTTCCCAGTCATTTTTTCCGCAAGGCAACTCTGAAAAATTCAGAGCGTTTTGGTACGGAAGAACTGGCTCGTATTGAAGGGGAGATGTTGGAAGCGCGTGAAAAATCAGCTAATTTGGAATACGAGATTTTTATGCGCATTCGTGAGGAAGCTGGTAAATATATCAAACGCCTGCAATCCTTGGCGCAAACTCTGGCAACGGTTGATGTGCTGCAAAGCTTTGCAGCTGTAGCAGAAAAGCAACATTTTGTGAGACCAGAATTTATTGAGCAGCGCTCTATCCAAATTGATAAAGGGCGGCATGCGGTCGTAGAAAAAGTTATGGGTGCACAAACCTATATTCCTAACAGCATTTCAATGGACGAGAATATTAATGTTCAGCTAATTACAGGTCCAAATATGAGTGGGAAGTCAACCTATATGCGTCAATTAGCGATTATTGTTATTATGGCTCAAATGGGCTCTTATGTTTCAGCTGAAAGCGCTCAATTGCCGATTTTTGATGCAATCTTTACTCGAATTGGTGCAGCTGATGACTTGGTTTCTGGACAATCAACCTTTATGGTGGAAATGATGGAAGCGAACCATGCTATTTCTCAAGCAACAGAAAATTCACTCATTCTTTTCGATGAGTTAGGAAGAGGAACAGCGACCTATGATGGCATGGCGCTTGCTCAAGCTATTATTGAGTATATTCACAATCAGACAGGAGCCAAGACACTTTTTGCGACTCACTATCACGAGTTGACAGAACTGTCAACTAGCTTGACACAACTAGAAAATGTCCATGTAGCAACCCTAGAAAAAGATGGTCAAGTAACATTTCTTCATAAGATTGAAGTCGGACCTGCTGATAAATCTTATGGGATTCATGTAGCAAAAATTGCAGGTTTGCCAAATGATTTGTTGACAAGAGCGGATCAAATATTGACACGATTAGAAAGCCAAGCAAATGAGAAGTCATCTCTTGGCATCTCTAATACATTGCCTGCGGATGCTCGTGAAAAAAATCAAGTGGCTGAGCAGATGTCTTTATTTCCAGAAATAACCGAATCACCTATTTTAGACGAGTTGCGCCAGTTGGACATTTATAATATGACCCCAATGGAAGTGATGTTGGCTGTGGCAGAGATAAAGAAGAAACTTTAAAATGTTGAAGCTATAGTGGATGTGACTGGCTAACAGCTTAATTTGCTGAAATGTCATACCAGAATTGCAGCTAGGGTCTAATCTTCAAACCACAACAATTTAGTAAGCTATGATCGTTTTCTATCAATCTGCATTTTTAGTTGGGTTCAAATAACTGCCGTGAGTTTTTTCACAGCGGTTATTTCTTGCTATTTGCATTGTTCCTTTAAGTGATGATTGATTTTCTCAATTTTCTTTTTAGTCAGATAAGACAGGATTGTCCAAAGGATGAGATAAACAACAGTAAATTCTAAAATCAGCTGTAAGATGAAAATGGGTTCACTTGGAAACCAGCCGGCTAATAGAGCTAGAGGGATAAACCCTAAAATCATAAGCCCATAATGACAGATTGTTGCTTTGAGAATGCTCCAATCTTTTTTGAAAAGCTCTTTCCCTAAGCTAAAGAGCAAGCCGATTAGACACCATATCGCTGCGCAATAGAGAACGACTAAGGCGCCGTGAATATGATGCTGTTCCATCCAAAGACCAACTGCTGAATAAGGGTTGAGCGGATGATAGACAGGTGCAAAAAAGTAAGAAAAGATGACGGATAGGAGGAGTCCGATAACAATGCCTCCTAGAGCATCTCTGAATAATGTTTTTTTCATAGTTGTAATTTCTCCTTTATAGCTTTGAGATAACGGCGAGATGAATAAGTTATCTGACCGTTTTTTAGTGTAATCTGAATCAGACCGCTGCCGGTCAATTTCAGATGATCAATCTGTTTGGTATTGATGATTTCAGATTGGGAAATCTGTAGAAAATCAGTGGGAAGCAATTTCAAAACTTGATAAAGCGGAAGCCCTAAGAGATAATTGCCTGTCGCTGTTTCAGCCCAAACTTGGCGGTTTTCAATATAAACCCGCTGAATTTCAGTAGTATCTAATAGGTAAATCTCTTCCTCTTTTTTGGCTCGAATAACTTTGTTTTTATCGAGTTGTTGAGCAAATTTCAGCAGTTGCTGAATGGCATCTGACAAAGCCGGTGCTTCGATAATGACTTTTTCCTCTGAAAACTTTTCGTCAATATGCAATTGAACTTTCATAAACATCCCTTCTTTCCAGATGTTAGCCTGTTGCTTATTTTCGTTAATAGCAAGAGGTTACTAACTACCTCCCTCTTCCTAAATCTATTAAACATTATTTCGACTAGGAAAACAAGGACTTTTACCTAAGTGGTTGCTTTGCTTGTCTATTTGGTTCTTTCTAGGAAACGATGTGTGTTCCCCTCACACCGGACTTCTGATAGAAAAACAGCTTTATGTTATAATAATAGCTAGAATACTTACGGAGAAAACTATGTCAAAAATTATTGAACTAGGAAATAGATAGTTTTACAACTCATTGACAGCTCTTAACCATTGATATTACTGGGTTTTATCAATATTATGTAATATTAGAAGTTGTTAGAAAATCCTTAAAAGTCCACAAAAAGGTGAACAAAAAAGACCTTTACAGGTCATTTACAATATGAGTTCAGCAGGCAAGAACTGGCGTAGTGAATAGCTACGCTTTTTAGTTGCTTGTAGCCTTGCTGATAAGATTATTATACCATGTCATCACACGCATTTCTGTTGCTGCGCATGCTGACTGTGTCTAGGCTTGTAACTTTGTTTCTAGGGCTTGAGTTAGCACCTCAGAATAATTTACTTTTTCACGATCCGCTAATCTTACTAACCATTCAGGGACAGTCACGTTCTTTCTAATGGCTTTATTGTTGCGAATAAACGGGGTAGGGTCTGCTTGTATCATGCTAACAAAGCCATCTTTTACGGTTAAAGCCATGATGTCGCTAGGCTTTGGCATATCTAATCCTTCGTCTATGTAAGTAGCTAAAACACTCTCAAGCATTTCACGGGCATTTTTCAAGGCTTCTTCAACATTTGCCCCTTGTGTGCCTCCTCCAAACTCTGGAAATTCTACCCAATAAGAACCGTCTTCCTCTTTATGAAAAATTGCTGGATATGATTTTAACATAGTCTGTTACCTCCAAAAATGAAAGATAAGGGGGATTATTTCAGCCCCAAATCTTTCAGGATTTTGCTTTCTAGCCCTCTTCCTAAATCCTTGTTTCCATGGATTGGGATAGTCACTATATAATCAAAATCTTCATGTTTGAAATGGTGATGGCTGCCGTTCTGTCGGATTTCTACCCAACCGTTTTTCTCGGCTAGCTTTGCCATTTCTTTTCCTGTAAGTGGCATAGTGCACGTTACCTCCTTACATTTTCTATTATACACATTATGCGCATAAAAAACAAGTGGAAAGAAAAAGTTTTTTAACTGATAGCATATCTAAAATACTGCAGTTTAGCATTTGGCCATAGATTGATAATAAGGTTCTAAAAACGGAACGATTTTGCGCCAAGTCTCCCTCGCAACTGTTCCCAAATAGTTCGGCGGGTCGCTGGGTAAACGCCCACCGTTCTGCTGGTAGAAAGGGTTTTTTACCAAGCGAACTCACCTCCTAACTCTGGCTCCATGACACCCCATAAAAATCTGAAAAATTGGCGCGTGATGTAAGATGATATCTTGTCGCGGCTCTCTTGCTCTCGCAAGGGTGCGGGGGGGTGTTTAAAATTGATTTTTTCTTTTCCTATTGCATTCAAAAATTTCAAAAAGGGAATTTTTCGCACAGAAGAGGGCAGCGTTCTTTTATTCCGAATAACCCCCACCCCGTTCAAAAAAATAGGGGGCAAATAGCCCCTGTATCTTGGTTTGTATAAATACTGTTTCAACCCGTTACGTAAGGTTTAAAGACAAGCAATTCACCGGCTTTATACCATTCCGCAAACTCTAACAATGCCTTGTTTTGTTCTCTGTAAAATTCTGATTCAGACAAGTCTAATTCCATGTATATACAGATATTACTACACTGTCTTGCTTTGCAAAATCTTCTAATCAATATTTCTTTGTACATATCACTAGAAAGCAAATTAATAGCTTTGTCTATCTCTGCTATCTCTCTTTCTGCATCTAGCCTTTTTACTACAAAGGTTTCAAGTCCTTTGCTTGGCTGATTGTTCTTGCTACGTGGTTGGTCTGAAAAAGCACTGGTGCTCCGCAAAGTGTATTCACTCCCAGCAATTCGACACAAACGGCGATAAGTCTGTAAAATCTTTTTAGCCTTGGCTTGAGTTGCTTTTTCGTCAATCTCTCTAAACAATTCCAGCATGTTTTATCTCTCCTATGATATAATAGAGTTATCGAATTTATACCAAAAGGAGCTAGCACAAGCTGGCTTTTTTTGCTATTTTCTGCGCGTGTTCTTTGGGTTATCCATGACTCAAATAGTTATTTTCTCTTTGTTCGTTCTTTGTTCAATCACGCGCTATCTTGTTAGATCCTATATTCAATACCTTACCAAAAGCCCGCTTAATTTTCAAGTCTAGCTAAACAATAAAAGAGGCACGCGCCTCTTTGTTATTTCTTAACTTGTTTAGTCTTTAATTGTCGAATTGAATACCGCTTATCTTTGATACTATAAATCCTGAATGAATTCCCCTCTAAACCCTTGAGAATGCGGCTATAGTTACGTTCGTTATACACTGTTTTTAATTCATCACCGCTTAGATTGGTATTGATAATTGTATTCTCACGATTGTTAAGTATATCAAATAATAAATCCTGTTCCCAATCGTTCTTAGGTTTAATAACCGCATTCTTTGCCCCTAGATCATCAATGATAAGGTAGTCAGGCCTTTTCAAGAGTTCCACGGCATCAGATTTAGTAAAAGCTGCATTCTTGCCATAAGTCCAACCATCTTGAATTTTATTAACAATATCTGTAAAGGTTACAAACAGAACGCTTTTAGGCTCATTTTTAGCCTTACTGTCCTCGTTGATAGCTTTAGCCATAGCAACACTTAGATGACTTTTTCCAACGCCTGTAGAGCCTGTAATCAGCGTATTTCCATTCATACCCTCTAGGTACTTCTTTACCTGATTTTGAGCAAAGGCTAATAGTTGTTTCTCCTCTTGTGTCTCGACTATGAAATTGTCAAATGTTGCTGTTTTTAACTCATCAGGGATTACACTATCACGCATTAGGACATGATAGGTTTTTTGATAGACTTGTTGGTTTGTGGCTTCGTTAGCTAACTCTTGTTCTTCGCGCTGTATATTCTCTCTGACACATTCAGGGCAAAACTCTTGCAACTTACGTTCATCACTTCCCCTAATAGGTGTTGATATTTGCCAATAGTTCACGTTATGAATTGAGCAGACCTTATCAAGTATTTTTCTATTTTGATACTCTTTGAACTGTTCCTTCATGTTTTCACCTCCTCCTAAAACGGGACATCAGGGAAGTTGTCCTGTGTTGGTTGTGCTAATGGCTGTTTCTTAGCCTCGTAAGCTGCTTGATTTTGTTTGACTTGCTCGATAGTCTTTAATCCTTGACCTTGCCAACGTTCAAGTATTGAGCGCGTGTACCTAATAGACCTACCGTTGTTCAATATGGTTTGTTCAAGAGCATAAAGTAGCAAAGGCTGGCCGTGAGTAGCTAGTAAGTCTTCAGCCTCTGTCACCATTGTGCCACTAACAGACATTTCACCAAAAGCCTCTTTTAGTTTTTCAAAGATAATATTTTTACCAACTTCACCAGCTTTTTCTTGCTTTAGCTGTTGCTCTATCTCTTTCTCTATATCTATCTTTATCTCTGTTGGACATGAGTTGGAATTTGTCAAACTTTTTTGGACTTCTTCCAATCCCTCTTTTTTTCTCTGTTCTCGTTTATAACTTGCCCAGTTGGTCTCACTCATTACCATAGCCTTTGCCTGAGGCATTTCTGCATTTTTATCCTCATCAATTTGAATTAAACCGCATTTTGTAAAATATGCTATAGTCATTTCAATATCATCTTCTGAAACATCTAGCTTTAAGGCTATTTCTGCTTTTAAACTATCAAAGTATCCCTCGTAGTAAAGAATGCAGTCACTATCAAGACTTTCAAGCATAAGTCTGATATATATAACTGTCATAGTGTAACCACCCGGTAAAGTTTTAAGTCTCTTGATAAAGATATTATCAAAAAACTTTTTATCAATTTTTAGCCAAAAATAAACTTTTGTTTTTGCCATTGTTCCCCCTAATCTACTCCCAAAAATACCAGAATATCGCTTACTTTATAAAAGACTTTCCTAGTGTCTTCTAGTGGTGGGCGATATCGTTTTAAGCCTGCTTTTTCCCAACGTGCCAAGGTTTTGGATTTTATCCCTAGTTCCTCCTTAACCTGTTGGGCTGTCATTAGTCCAAGCTGTCTTGGCTTTGGCTGCGTGTAAGACTGCAGAAAGTTAGAAAGCAAGGTTAGGGCTTCTGCCTTTAGTTGTGTTTCTGTATCTAAGCTAAATAATGCCATACTAACTGCCTTTCAAATATTTGTCTTGTTCGTTCAAGTCCGCATACATGAGGGCGCTGATTCGCTTTTGCTCATCTTGTCGCTGCCTATCTAGTGCTCTGATACCTACCAGACGTTCGCTGTCATTTGCTGGGATATAGTAACCGCCTGCTAGGTCACGGCTTCCACAAATAGCGATATGATACTTAATTACTAAACCGCGGATAATGCCTCGAACGGTTCGGATATCTAACCCTGTGAGCTTGACAATCTCTTTGCCTGCGCGTGGTCTTTCTGCTCCCTGCGGGATAAGAGCAAGCACGCGTTTATAATTCTCTGGTAAAATTGGAAGCTTCATTCAATCGTCTCTCTTTCTTTGCTGGCTAGGATAATCTGCCCTCTTTCCCACATATCGCAAAAATCCATTAAAGTTTCTAAAACTCGTTCTAGTTGGTTTCGTTCCTCAATACTGTAACAGTCAAATTTATCTTCTAGAGAAAAATCTAACATAGTCTGATAGGCTTCTTCTAGCCAAATACCAAAGTTCTTAGCTCTTTCATTTGCAAGGTCAAACTCTTTTTTATCTGCCATGTTCTGCCTCCATAACCTCTAGCCATTTTTCAATTTTTCTGAGTTGCTTTTTAGTGATATAGCCCCTCCGCTTGTAAGCAATCGCCCAAGCATTAAACAGTTGAGTACAAATACCAGCAAGAAAGAAAAGTAGTAGCGTTTAAATTGCGCCTAGTAGTTCGCTCATTTGTTTAATGCCTCCAGTTCCTTGGGTTTGTCATTGTTTAATAGCAGAAAGGCAATTTTGTCTAGTCTTTGGCAAAGTTTTTCGTTTTGTGCATAAGCAGTCTCAATATATTTCTTAGCTATCCAGTTAAAGGTCGCTGTATCCACTTTTTGCGTTATCTCTAAGGCTTCTAGAGTTAAGTTATTCATTTCTAAGCTGTTCATGATGTCAGTTAGTTCACTACCTAAGTCGATTAGTTTTTCAGTGCTCAATAATACTGTTGTTGTTTTCGTCATGGTGTTTTACCTCGTTTAAATTTTCTTGTATTTATGCCCTTTTTAAGGGGTAGCGCCCTCCGTATGGTCAAAATGTCCTAGATATGGTATAATCTAGCTATAAATCTTTACTAAAACCCTTACGGCTTGCCTGCTGTATTGTTTTAGTATTTGTGTGAAAGGCTTCCTACTTGGTCGGTTGGTTAAGCCTTTTTGTTTTATTCTGTTTTTAAGCACTCTAATAGGCGTTTTGAGCGGTTGAAACGGTTAGGGGTATAATTATACCCTTGAGACATTTCAAGTTGATTTTGGCTATATCTTATTGGCGAAAATCAGCTTAAAATCGATTCTAGCGCTTGCTGCTTATTCAGCTTTTAAGTTATCGTTATCTTTTAAAATATTTTCAAGTCCTGTTTTAATAAAATAAAGGCTAGTTAGTGCTTGTTTTTTATCACCTTGTAAAATAGCATTGTCTGCAAGGTCGATCATAGCGTATAGATGGGCTTTTTCTTGTTCGTTTGATAGATACATTTTTTATCCTCCTTGTTGTGGTCTAAAGACCATGGATTTTATTTCCTGATAAGTCATGCCTAGCTTAATCATAGCAATAGCCATATCCTCTAAGTCTTGATATCTGGCTAGCTCGGTACTGGTTAGGCTATCAATGCCATTATAGCCACCACGCGCCGTCATCAGTTGGCGCTTATTCATGCCGCTAGCACCTCTCAGTAAAAGATTGTTAAGAGTTGGGTGCGCGTGTTTTGGAGCTTGTTCCCAATGTTCAATCGCCTCATGCAGGCTTTTTCTTTTGGGCTGTTCTAAAACACGCTGCAGCTTAAACTCTGCCACCTCGTCCCGCATTTCAAAGAATGCTTTGACAAGATTTTCTTTAAAGTTTGCGACTTGCTCGGTGTTTTTTAAGAATGTAATCAGCAAAGTTGCTTGTTGCTCGTTCAGTCGGTAAAGCTTTTCGGGTCTACCCCGCCCATTTAATTTACGCATTTCAAATGCGATTATTCCGTATCTTTCTAAACGGTCTTTACGCTTTCTAATATGCTCTTGTATAGCGTGATGACTAATAGCAGCACATTCAGCAACTATCTCGCTAGTAGTGTACGGCTCTTTCTTGCCGTCCATGTAAACTAATTCCATTGTTTGGCTCCTTTTTATTCTGGTCGGAAATTTCTTCCGAGTAGTTCAATCCCCAGTGGTGAAGCACCACTTAAGAAATCTGTAAATGTAGTGTAGTATTGCGATAGATTAGCTCCTTTCTATTCTTCTGGTGTCAGTAGCTCATCTAAGGTTACGCCCAGATAATCAGCAATCTTTAGCAAGGTTTCAATATCTGGGCGCTTAGTACGCTCATAGTACAAAGCTATCAAAGTGCTTTTTGCGATACTTGTCGCCTTGTGTACGTCTGAAACCTTTTTTCGTTGTTTCGCTAAAAGAACACGAAAATTATTTTTCATATCCCTAACCCTCCTTTTTTGTATTTTTTAGAAAAATTGAAGCGTTAACGCTAAAATTATATCTCTGATTATACACTATATTTTTATCGTGTCAAGTAAAATAATTAAAAAACTTGAAAAAATTTAGCGCATAGGCTAAAATGTTTTCAAGGAGGAGTTTTCTTATGCTTCGTAATAATTTAGCTAAATTGATGATTGATAGAGGTATCTCGGCAACTCAATTATTTAATGATACTGGTATAGCACGCTCTACCATTTCAAAAATTTCAAATAATAATACAGATAAAATAAGCTTACAAACCATTGATAAAATTTGTAATTATCTAGAGGTTAGCCCTTCAGAATTTTTTGATTTTTGGCCTTATGATGTAAAGGTACAGTGTGGTTTTATTAATTTTGATTCTCTAGCGGAAGTAAAAGAGAAATGGAAGGCAATACCAGACTTTAAAGAACCTGCTTTTCTATTAATTGAATTTACTAGAGGTAAAAATATTAAAAAAATTCTTGAGTATAGATTTAATTACATAGAGGAATATGAACCAGGTATTCCATTTAACAATGGATATTTAGATAGTATTGTTCTGGACAATTCACCGTCAGAAACGAGTATTTTTGATAACATGCCTGTTCAATTTCAAAATGAATTAGTTGAAGAAGTAAAAGAAAAATTATATGAAACTTTTGAAGTTCTGCCATTTTCACCAACGATAGAGAATTTGGATCTATTCACCCTCAGCGGTCTGTTCTAACCCACGCGCCACAATGTCCAACAATCCTGAAGCGCGTGTGCGAATGCGTGTGCGAATAATCTACTTTCAAAAAAACCTTTAATAGCACTGTTAGCTAACTAAAAATAAACTATTTTTCCCGCGCGTGTGCGAATGCGTGTGCGAATCGATTGGAGAAAAAATGAGAAAATACGATATACAAAAATTGTTATTATCAGGGGAGAGCCAAAGTGTTGAATTCAAAGAAGCTAAAAACTCTTTCCCTAAAGACGGTATGAAAACCATTTGCTCCTTTGCTAATACAAATGATGGTCTGTTAATTCTAGGTGTCTCAGAGAATACAAAGAATAAAGATTTTTATATTTCTGGAGTTAATGATCCCGATAAAGTACTGGACGAATTATATAGTTTACTTAATAACCCTAATAAAATTAATAGAAATGTGATTAATGAAGAAAGTGTTGAAGTCGTAAATATAAAAGGAAAAGAGATTGTCATTATCCCTGTTAACAAGGTAGACTACAAGGATAAACCTATATATCTTAATGACAACATAGCATCTACCTATTTTCGTCAGGGGACTGGTGATTTTAGGTGTTCACAAGAGCAAATCAACTCTATGTTAAGAGATTCCGCTAAGGAAAGTTTTGATAGCACACTTATTCAGGATTTTTCTATTTTAGACTTAGATACAGAAACAATAAAGCTATATAGAGAAAAATTTGATAATATAAATGCGGAGCACCCTTTTTCAAAATTGGATAACGAACAATTTTTAATAAAAATAAATGCTTTACGAAGAGATCGCAAGGACGATAAAATAAAGCCAACAGTTGCTGGACTATTAATTTTTGGTACACATAATTCAATAAAAGAGTTTATTCCACACTATAACGTAGAATATGTTCTAAAAGAGTTTTCTGAAAACAATCGCTTTAAAGATCGTGTGATTTATGATGGTACATGGGGGGAAGATAATCTTTTTAATTTCTTTTACCTAGTTATTGAAAAATTATATCTAACTTTGAATGACAACTCTAACATTCAAGAAAATTCTATGAATAGAATTGGAATTTCAAAATTACGAATTGCAATTCGCGAGGCATTCATTAATAGCCTTATTCATAGCGACTATAAAAGCGAAAAAGGGATAATGATAATTAGATATCCCGACAGGTATATATTCACAAATGGCGGAACACTTAGAATTGACGTAAAAGACTTTTTTAGTGGGGCACATTCTGATCCAAGAAACTACTTAATACAAGAAATTTTTAGATTTTTAAATTTATGTGAAAAAGCGGGAACTGGTATACCCAAAATAATGGAAGCAGTTAAAGAGAGTCATTTAAAATATCCCAATTTACGAACTGAATTAGACTCAGTTGAACTTACATTATGGGATACTTCCCTTATAGATAATCTGGATATTGATAACGAATATGAGAAAAAGATATTAGAGTTAATAATCGAACACCGTTTCATAACAAGAGAGACTTTGGAAGAAAAACTAAAAATCCACAAAAATACAATTTTAAAATATTTAAAAAAATTAGTAGAAAAACAAGCTATCGATAAATTCAAATCCGGTAGACAATACGTATACTTTATTGCACAAAACCAAGATCCTGAATTTCAAAAATATAATCACATTGATGCTATGTATTCTCTACTGGAAGAAATGAAACGAAAATAAGGGTCTTATCGTAAGCCCTGCATGATTTAAACCACAATATAAAACCTTTTTAATAATAGCTTGCCTGCTGATGTATTTTAGAAAGGTTTATCATCATGAAAATAACGCAACATAGTAAAAAAGACGGGTCGATAGTCTACCGCTCTAGTGTCTATCTGGGCATTGACCAGGTCACGGGTAAACAAGTCACAACGAAAGTCACGGGACGCACTAAAAAAGAGGTCAAGCAAAAAGTCCAAGACGCAATTATAGACTTTAAGGTAAACGGATCGACCAGGTTTCAAGCCTCCACTATATCCACTTACGAGGAACTGGCTAGGCTATGGTGGGATAACCACAAACATACAGTAAAGCCAAATAGTCAGGACGCTACTAGAAGGCTCCTAGAAGGTCATGTTTTGCCTCTCTTTGGCTCCTACAAGCTCGATAAGCTGACAACTCCACTCATTCAGTCTATTGTCAATAAACTAGCAGAAAAGACCAATAAAGGCGAACCTAGGGCTTATCTGCATTATGACAAAATCCACGCGCTAAACAAGCGTATATTACAGTATGGCGTAGTTATGCAAGCTATCCCATTCAATCCAGCCCGTGAGGTCTTGTTACCTCGAAACAATCAAAAAGCAAACCGCCAAAAGATCAAACATTTTGACAATCAGGAGCTTAAAAAGTTTCTTGACTATCTCGATAGTTTAGACAGTAACAAGTACCGCCATTTTTACGAGATTACACTTTACAAGTTCCTACTGGCCACTGGTTGCCGTATCAATGAGGCTCTGGCGCTTAGCTGGTCTGATATCAACTTAGACGGTGCCCTTGTCCATGTCACAAAGACTCTAAACTATAAGCAAGAGATCAATAGCCCAAAATCAAAGTCTAGCTATCGGGATATAGATATAGACCCCCAAACAGTCGCTATGCTCAAGCAATATAAACGTAGGCAAATACAAGAGGCTTGGCAACTCGGGCGCTCTGAAACTGTGGTCTTTTCTGACTTCATACATGAGTACCCTAATAATCGAACCTTACAAACCAGGTTAAGAACCCACTTCAAACGTGCTGGCGTTCCTAACATTGGCTTTCATGGTTTCCGTCATACTCACGCTAGTTTACTGCTTAACTCTGGTATACCTTACAAGGAGCTTCAGCACCGCCTAGGTCATTCACAAATCAGTATGACCATGGATATATATAGCCACCTCTCAAAAGAGAACGCCAAAAAAGCCGTCTCATTCTTTGAAACGGCTATGAAATCAATCTAGCAAATATCTAAGCAAACCCAGAAATCAACATTTTAAGACAAAGCAAAAAGCCCACTGTTGTAGGCTTTCTGTAAGATATTTCTTAAAATTAAAGCATTTTGTTGTATAGCAAAAAGTAGACAGGGATAGATTTCTTTAGGCACTCCTAACCCTTGATACATAAGGGTTTAAAGGGAATTTAGTTTTATTCTGTATTCTTAGGTTTTCTTTCTATCTAAGCAAAAGACTAAGCAAAAAGAGCTTTTTCAGCTCTACCAATCGATGAGTTCAGCAGGCAAGAAACTAGCACGGTCAAACGTGCTTTTTTTGTTTTCTGACGAAATATGTACATACTTTTCCATACTTTAGTTTCTAATTGCTGATAGGTATATTATACCATGAAGCGCGTGCTTTATGATGTTATACCTGTCACTCTTTGCCTTCATCTTCAAACATAATTGTAGGAACTTCTAGCACCTCGCAAAAGCCCTCAGATTTGCTTCTAAGGGCTTTTAGTTTATCCGTAATGATTTAGTCGTCCGGTCCGAAACAAGGCGAAGCAGGGGGCAAATATGAAGCCTAGGGCACCCTATACACATTAGTCTCTGTGGTAAGGTTAAATCACTCCCCATTTACCATACCTGCCAAGTGTTCTATAGCTTCCTGCTTTACTCGATATACTGAGGTGGTAGATTTTCCTATTTCTTCAGCGACTTCCAAAGCAACAAGATCATTCAAGTAAAAAAGTCTTAGAACAGAACGCTCAAGCGGATTGGCCAGCTTATCGATCAGCCTAGATATTGCCATTCTTTCCTCAGTAAGTCGCTCAATTCTCTGTAAAGTGTCCTCTTTTAGCTTCAGAACACTTATAAGGTTATTCTCGGCCGTATTTACCCTGCTTATTTGTACTCTGGTAGTGCTCAGTTCTTGCTTTTTGATAATACCACTTTCTAAAGCTGCAAGCTCTAAATATAGGCCCTCTATTTCTTTATTGATCCACTTAACGCCCTCTAGTTTTTCTTTTACCTGCTCTGGTGTCATGCCTTGGCCTCCTGTGTGATATAATAATATTATTGAGATTATAGCTGAGGCGGAGCGCCTTGGCTTTTTTGCGTTTTCTCTATGTTCGCTCTAGCTTCAAGTTCGTAGGTAAGGGATAGCCCCGTATCTCCTTATGGTTTGATAGACAATTAAGGGACGTTTTTATCTCCCTTATTTCCTTGTCACTCTGCAAGCAATTAAGGCAAGTTATTTCTTTGCTTATCTGCTTATCATTTTGTAAGCAACAAATCCAAAATAACAGACTTTTAAACCGCTCTTATTTTCTTATCATTTTGTAGGAACATAAGGGGAATTATTTTAGTTCTTATTTCCCTGTCATTTCGTAAGGAGAAAATCCGAATTAAGGAAGCTAATAAGTCTCCTTATCTCCTTACAGTTTTTCAGGGAACAAAATCAAAATAAGCGATGTTATTTCCTGTCTTATTTCCTTACCGTTTGACAAGGAGAAAAACGAAAATAAGGAGCTTTTAAATTCGTCTTAACTCCCTATCGTTTTGTAAGCAATTAAGAAGGCTTATTGTCGTCCTTATCTGCCTATCATTCTGCAAGGAGAAATCCGAAATAAGAGGGGTAAAAACTCCGCTTATCTGCTTGTCATTTCTCAGGGAGTTAGGGAGGGGTTATTATTGCTATTAATTGCTTGATAAATGGTAGGGAGATGTGGCCACTTTCTCGGGGTTCGCTCGAGGTTCAAGCAGATTTACCCCTGCCATTTGCCAGGCATATTTTTTGCCACTACCTAGCCAAAACCTCACCATTGGAGAAGTTCGATACCTTACCAAAATCTTACCGTTCTATGGCTCTAAAAGTATCGATACCTTAGGGTAATCTTAGGGTTCTATAGCTCTAAAAAATGTCTATACCTTTGTAAAACCTTAGTATTTTTTATATATGCAACCTTATACTAACCTTATACTTTTTGGAACGCTTACCGCACTCTTTTTGGAACGCTCGAACCAGTCAAAATCCTTGATATAGCTGACTTATTTCAAAGGTCAAACCGTCAAATATGTAGTATTTGTTTGTTTTGTAAATTGCACACTACTACAAATTATCATGTAAAAACCCAAAATCTATTGGGATAAGTAGCAATTAAGCCACAAAAAGAGGCAATGCCCCTTTTCTGCTATTCTTCACTGAGTAAGCCACTTACTACCACATCACGGATAAACTGAGTTTGTTTTTCTTTGGGCAGTTGCAAAGCTTCAAGTAAAGACTCCAGAGCTTGCTTGTCAGTGCCTGCAATCAACTTCTTAATGATATTCTGGAACTGGCCTTCCAGGTACTCGCAAAAATGGATACGCTGAGCTTGTGTTGGCTGCACTGGTACTGGTGAGCTATCTGCAATCAGTAAGAAGCAGGCTTCTGCGATTTGGGCGAATAACTTTGCACGCGCTTCAGGGTGTTTGTATAACTCATAGGCGTTTATGCTGGTGTCTTCTGTCCGGAGCTTCTCACCTAGTTCAATCAGTTTCGGCGTATCTGCAAGACACACTGGTGTTGCATCCGCCATAAAGTCGTCGCGTTTGTGATTGAGTTCTTCTAGTTCATGTTCTGCCTGTTCAAAGTATGCTGGTTCTGTCATAGGTTTCCTCCCTTTCTCTGGCTAAAAATTCCGCTTCATCCTCTTGTCTTTGATGTCTGTCATGTTGTATACATTCCCCTCTGATCGTTTTCCGATTCGACTGACTAGCTTGTCGTTATAGATCCTGGCAAGCTCCTTGCCGTTGTGGTTGGTGTTGATGATAGTTGTTTCCCGCTTATCAAAAACCTTGAAAAGAAAGGTCTGTACCCAGTTATTAGCTTCATCTTTTCGGCTACTCATAACGCTTTCTGTACCTAAATCGTCAATAAAGAGATAGTCAACCTCAGTCAGCAGCTTTAAGGCGTCATATTCTGTAAAATCACTCTGCCTATACTGCCAGCCTGACTGAATGCGCGTGACGATTTCAGCAATGCTGACAAAGAGGACGCTCTTAGGCTCATTCTTAGACTTATAGCCCTCGTTGATAGCTTTGGCCATGGAATAGCATAAATGACTTTTACCAGTGCCTGGCTTGCCCATAATCAGCGTGTTGCCCGTCATGCCGTTTAGATACTGCCTAGCTTGCTTGATAGCAAACTCCTTGGCCTCGTGTTCCTCTTTTGTCTCGGCTTTGAAAGTGCTAAAAGAGGCTTCTCTCAGCTCATTTGACACCGTACTTTCACGCGCTAGCACATCATAAGTTGAAGAGTCCAGATCATGCCCTAGGGCTTTTTCTACGCCCTCTAGCTCCGTCTGTTTAATGTTCTCCCTAGTACATTCCATGCAGTAGGGTGATGTATAACCATCTGGCTTTTTGAATTGTACCAAGTTGATCTGATGAGTTGGGCAAAGCTCGTCAGTCACCTTTATTTTTTCATTGAGCTGCTCTGTATTCAGTAATTCCATTGTTTCTCCTCTCCGTCAGTAGATAAACGGGTCTTGAATATCATCGTCAGACTGACCTTGTTTCTTTTGCTGAAACTGTCTCTGTTCATCTTCGACTTGTACCATGGTTTTAATGCCGTTCTGTCTCCAGTTCTTCAGTATTGAATTGATATAGCTAAAAGATCGCTTGCTGTTATCTGCAGCCTTGTCTATGGCAGTCTTAATAACTTCTAGCTCCATGCCATCAAGAGTGAGATAGTCAGTCAATATCTGATATTGTTGTCCATCTATAATCCCTATACGGGTTTGATAGTAGTTAGAGATTTCAGCAGCAGGAGCAGCAGAAGTTTTTTTATCTATCTCTTCTTCTAACTCTATCTCTATCTCTTTCTCTATCTCTATCTCTGGTGGACACGAGTTGGATTTTTTCCTTTTATTTTGGACAGTGTCCAATTTAGCTTGTTTTCTCTGCTCTCTTTTGTACCCTGCCCAGTTTGTTTCACTTTCTATCATGGCTTTAGCTTGGAGTAGTTCAGCGTTTTTGTCGCCGTCTACTTGGATCAGGCCGCATTTTGTAAAATAGGCCATAGTCATTTGAATGTCATCTTCGGACACATCTAACTTTAAAGCCAATTCTTCGGTCAGCTCATTAAAGTATCCCTCATAGTACAGAATACAGTCACTTTCTAGGCTTTCTAGCATTAAGCGGATATATATCACTGTCATAGTATAACCGCCTGGCATGTTTTTAAGCCGCTTGATAAAAATATTGTCAAAAAACTTTTTATCAACTTTCAGCCAAAAATAGATTTTAGTCTTTGCCATTTTCCACCCCCAAAAATTTTAAAAGTTCGCTAACCCTGTAATACACTTTTCTAGCGTCCTCTAGCGGTGGCTTGTATCGTCTTAGTCCCGCCTTTTCCCACCGTTGCAGTGTCTTGTATTTTATATCCAGTTCGTCCATGGCTTGCTGGGCTGAGATTAAACCCGTTAAGCGTGGTTTGGTCTTCTCACGCGCTTCTAGATAGTTCTCCACAAGCTCCAGGACGCCATGAGTTAGCTCATATTCACTTTCTTTGCTGAGACTAAACATTCTGATCAGCTCCCTTCAGCAACTCTTTATAGCTTTCTAGATCGGCTTTTATAAGCACATCTAGACGCTTTCCCTCTGTGTCATACTGAGCCTTTAGCTCCCTGATACCTGCTAGGCGTTCGGTATCGTTAGCAGGGATGTAGTAGCCGTTACTTGCCCCACGTTTGGCCACAATAGGAATACCATAGCGGACGATAAGCCGGAGAATATGATCTCGTAAGGCTCTCATCTCCAGCCCCAGTACATTGGCAATATCTCGCCCTGCGCGTGGCTCGTCTGCCCCTACGGGTATCAGTCTTAGAATTCTTTCTTCAAGTTCTGTCATGGCAGGCCTCCATCGCTTCAAGCCATTTTTCCATCTTTCTGAGTTGCCGTTTGGTGATATATCCTCGGCGTTTGTAAGCAATAGCCCAGGAGTGAAACAGCTCAGCACATACGCCAGCTAGAAAGAAAAGTAGTAGTGTTAAAATTGCGCCTAGTAGCTCGCTCATGCTAATAACTCTTATCCTTTCGCGCTCATATAGGCTTTTAGTTCTTCTGGATTGTCACATTCCAGTAGCTGATATGCCACAGCGTCTAGTTCCTGATGCATTACATCCATCTGGTCATATACTTGGCTTAGAAAGTTATTTAGTCAGCTTAATAGAACGGCTTTGTCTGGCTCGCTATTCATGGCAAGCATAAGACTGTTAGCATAGCCTTTTAGAGTGTCTACTCTCGTCATAACGTCGGTAGTGCGTTGACCTTGTTCTTTGATTTGCTTAACTGTCAGAGCAACTGTTTGATTTTGGTCTTGTTTTTTCATGGTATTTACCTCGCATTTTTATGTAATTAGAGTCTTTTGAATGTTTTTCTTGTCACTGGCCTCACGCCCAGAGTCGCCAAAGTAAAGCGTGAGAAAGTACCAGTTTTAAGAGTTAGCGCTCTCCGTATGGTCAAAATGTCCCAGATATGCTATAATCTAGGTATAAATCTTTACTAAAACCCTTTTAATAACAGCTTGCCTGCTTGTTTATTATGTTTTAGTGATAGTGTGAAAGGCTTTGCTGATTGGTCTCGGTAAGCCTTTTTTGTTGCTCTCACGCGCCTTGTGGTGCGTTTTCTTTTGGTCTGAAGACCATAGACTTGATATCCTGATAACTCATATTCAAGCCAATCATGGCTATTACCATGTCTTCAAATGCCTGGTATTGCTCCAGCTCGTCACTGGTCAAGCTATCAATGCCATTATAGCCTCCACGTTCCTCCCTTAACTGCTTAGCATTCATGTCAGTTACTGCCTTCAGTAGCAAGTTGTTCATGGTGCTGTGCGCGTGCTTGGGTTTTGCCTCCCATGTTTCTATACTGTCATGCAGTGTTTTTCTTTTGGGCTTTTCTAGCGCTCTCTGCATACGAAACTTAGAAAGCTCCTCACGCATTTCAAAGAATGCTTTGACTAGGTTCATCTTAAAACGCCTTACTGGTTCAGTGTTCTTTAAGTAAGTGATCAGCAAAGTAGCCTGTTGTTCATTTAGGCGATATACTTTCATTGGTCGCCCTCGCCCGTCTAATTTACGGATTTCAAATCCGATTATTCCGTAGCTTTCAAAATCCTCTTGATGATTTCTTATTAAGCTTTGCACTGTATCATGTTTAACCTCAGCACATTCAGCGATTATCTCGCTTGTAGTATACGGCTCTTTCTTACCGTCCATGTAGACCAGTTCCATTAGTTCCCTGTCTTTCATCTTTACTTTTGCATACTTCTGTTTTAAAAAAATATATCTTCAATGGTAATATTGGGAAATAATGGGAGCAACAACTTTTTAAAAGCCATTTTTTCAGAATCAGTGAATGAGTAACGACCGACTTCTTTGTTATGGTATGTCTGCTTTGTCATTCCTAATTTTTCTCCTAGCTCTTTTTGAGTTAAGCTCAACATATTTCTATATCCTCGGATTTTATTCATGTATCCACCTCCTTTACTTTTGCATACTTCGATTATAACTATCTTTTTTTAAAAAGTCAATACTTTTCTTTACTTAATAATAAAAAATGGTTATAATTTAAAATGAGGTGAAAAAATGGAAGTTAATAATATTGAAGTTGGAAACCGAATTAAGAGTATCAGGTTAGATCAAGGTGAGACAATGGAGGAATTTGGTAAAGTATTTAATACTAGTAAAGGAACTGTTAATAATTGGGAAAAAGGGCGCAATCTGCCTAATAAGGAAAACTTGCTAAAAATAGCAAGAATTGGTGGTATGACAGTGAGTCAGTTATTATATGGTGAGGCTGGGGGGAGTCATTATAACTGGGAAGCTGTAGAAGAACTTTTTAAAAAAATTTTTAATGGTGCCTCTATTGATAAACCAGCCTTACAAAGAACTCAAGCAGTTGTTGACAAGGCTTTCTTCTTAAATTTTGGTATAGAAGATATAGTTAATATCTATTTGTTCCAAAAAAACACATCTAAACCGTTGGAAAGTCTTGAAGACTTGCAAGATTATTTTGAGCAAACAGTGGATGGATTATCAACTTATTTAGAAGGATCTACTGGTACAGAATTAATGGATTTAGAAATTCAGATAGCATTTTTAAACAGTTATGCATATAAAATCAAAAAGTACCTTGAAACCGGTGAATGGGCTTCTGATATCATTTCTAATCTTAAGGAAAAATCTAGAAAAATGAGGAAAGATGATTAGTTTCTTAACTCCAGTATATAGAAAGGAAAATAGATGGAACCTGCTGAATATCTAAAATCTAGACTGGATAATCAAATTGATTGGTATGATACAAAAAGTCAACACCATCAAAAATGGTTTAAAATTTTAAAGTATACGGAAGTGCTGATGGGATTCTTAATTCCTCTATTAGCAATTTGCAAGCCAATAAAATTTGAACTTTGGTCTGCTGTATTTGCTGGTTCAATGTTGCTTTGTGAAAGTTTTATATCTATATCGAAGCATCATGATAATTGGATTGATTACCGTAGGACAACCGAATCTTTAAAACATGAAAAATATATGTTTTTAACAGGTACGGGAGTTTATAAAAACGAAAAAGATGGCTTCGCCTTGCTTGTTGAACGTTGTGAGACTATTATCTCTAGCGAAAATATAAATTGGGCTAATCTTCAAACTGATACAACCCAAAGAAAGGAATAGAAATGGCAGATAAAGTTTTTGTAAGTTACAGGGCAGACGACGAAGGAACTAAGCACAAGAATCTTCTAGTTGCGTGGTCTGCAAATGATTATTTTTTTCCAGAAATTAAATTTTATGATACCTCTATCGGAACTTCTATCAATTCGGTTAATGCAAACTATATCAAATCAGTAATAAAAGACCGAATAAAAGAATCAGATATCGTGTTATGTCTTGTTGGAGAAAATACTGGAAGCTCAGACTGGGTTAATTGGGAAATCGAAACCGCCTATAGCATGAATAAAAAAATCGTAGCCGTTAAAATAAACCGTCACTACGATACACCTATTTCTTTATATGGCAAGGGAGCTAAATGGGCTATGGATTTTTCGAAAAGTGCAATCATAAAAGCCTTACTTTAAAATCTCATAAGTTTTTTGAAAAATATCTGGCTTAACTGGATATTTCTCTCCGTTAACACCAGTGATAATCCAATCGCCAGGAGAAGCCTTCATGACACCTTCTAAAGTTTCAATATACATTTCTATGTCAGTTTGAACTGCATCTACTACTACAGGCATCTTACGAACTTTAACCATGCTTTCTCCTCCTGAGTTTTTCGTTATTATAGCATAAAAATTAGTATTTCCAAAATAGGAACAACGGAGAATCTCCCTTAGTAAGGAGGGTAAATTTTGATAGTGCCATTTCTCGGCGTTCGCTCGGAGTTCAATGTCATATTGGGCTCGTAACTCAGCTACTCATAATTTTTTAGAAAGGAACTCATGAACGAATTACAATTCTTGATCTATACCGCTGACAACGACAACGAGACAGCTAGTGTCATCATCAAAGGCGAAACGATTTGGGCTAGTCAGAAAGAAATGGCTAGACTTTTTGATGTCGGTGTTCCTGCGATCAGTAAGCATCTAAAGAATATCTTTGAAGAAGGCGAATTAGACGAAAAAGCAACTATTTCCAAAATGGAAACAGTTCAAATAGAGGGTAGTCGTGAAGTTGTCCGTCAAGTTGATTTTTACACCCTTGATGCCATCATCTCTGTAGGGTACCGTGTCAATTCCCAAAAAGCTACGAGGTTTAGACAGTGGTCTACTTCCGTTTTGCGCGAATATATGCTAAAAGGCTTCGCTATGGATGATGACCGTCTAAAACAAGGTGAGAACCTTCTGGAAAAAGACTATTTCCGTGAGCTCTTGGAGCGCGTGCGTTCTATCCGAGCTAGTGAGCGCCGTATATGGTTGCAGATTACAGATGTTTTTGCTGAAATCTCTATCGACTATGACCCACAAAGCACGTTGACTAAGCAATTCTATGCTGATGTACAGAATAAGTTCCATTATGCAATCACTGGGCAGACTGCTGCGGAAATCATCTACACGAAAGCAGATCATACAAAGGACAATATGGGGCTTACTACATGGAAAAACTCCCCTAACGGTCGTATATTGCAATCAGATACCCAAATAGCAAAGAATTACCTAACCGAAAAACAAATACGATCTCTTGAACGAGGTATATCTAGTTACTTTGATTACCTGGAAAGGCAAATTGAACAAAGAAAAGCTCAGACAATGCAGCAGCTAGCCCAAAGCATTGACCGCTTTTTGACTTTCCAAGAATACGATATTTTAGAAGGCCATGGGAAAATCACTTCCAAGGCTGCGAAAGATAAAGCAAAAGCAGAATACCAACTATTCAACAAAACCCAAAAGATAAACTCGGACTTTGAAAGACAAATCAAGCACCTAGCGGATAAATAGTCTCATACCTTCACAATCTCATTTTTTGACCTAGATTATTCACCCAAAACATGCCACGTTTTAAAACGCAATATAAGCCCGTTTAAGCGCGTGTTTTCTTTTCTAGTATATTTGACCGCCCGACTCATTAAAATCGAAAATAGAGGGGTTCTCGTACCTCCTAGCATGATATAAAACTAATTCAATCTAAAATCTTTTTAATAACAGCTTGCCTGCTGATGGAAAGGTATATCATGAAAATAACAGAAGTCAAAAAGAAAGACGGTAGCAATGTGTACCGCGCAAGTGTCTATCTGGGAGTGGATCAGGTAACAGGGAAGAAAGTAAAGACCAGTATCACGGGACGGACAAGAAAAGAGGTCAAGAGCAAAGCCCAGCACGCGCAGCTTGACTTTAAAGCGAACGGATCAACGGTTCACAAATCTGTGCGGGTGAAGAATTATCAAGAATTGGCTGACTTATGGCTGGAAAGTTACCGACTGACTGTAAAACCCCAAACCTTCATAGCGACAGAAAGAATGGTGAATAGCCACTTAATCCCAGTTTTTGGAAAGATGAAACTGGATAAGCTGGCCGCTAGTTATATCCAGAGTTTCATCAATGACTTATCAAGTCGCTTGGTTCACTTTGGCGTGGTTCACTCGATAAATAGCCGTATCTTAAAATATGGCGTTTCGCTGCAGCTCTTGCCATTCAACCCAGCGAGGGATATTATCCTGCCCAGGAAGCCCAAGCGTGAGAGTAAAGCAATCAAGTTTATCGCTCCGGAGGACTTGAAGTCTCTTTTAGGTTATATGGAGAAGCTGGCATTAAAAAATACAGTCATTATTTTGATTATGTGCTGTACAGCTTACTGCTTGCGACTGGCTGTCGCTTTGGTGAAGCGGTGGCTCTGGAGTGGTCTGATATTGACTTGGAGAATGCGACTATCAGCATATCAAAGAATTATAATAGGCTGGTGGATCTAGTAGGACCGCCTAAAAGTAAAGCAGGGGTCAGAGTGATTAGTATTGACCGGAAAACAGTCAATATGCTTAAGCTGTACAAAAATAGGCAGCGGCAACTATTCGTAGAAGATGGGGCGCGTGCTCCGTCTGTAGTATTTGCTATCCCGACCAAAGAATATCAGAATATGGCCACAAGACAAGATTCTCTGGATCGGCGCTGCAAAGAAATTGGAATACCCCGCTTTACCTTTCACGCTTTCCGCCATACTCACGCTAGTTTATTGCTAAATGCTGGTATCAGCTATAAAGAATTACAATACCGGTTAGGCCATGCTACCTTGGCTATGACTATGGACATCTATGGACACATATCCAAGGACAAAGAAAAAGAGGCTGTTTCATATTACGAAAAAGCCATAAATGGTCTGTAAGTCCACAAAAAGGTGAACAAATTTAAAAACCACCTCATTTCAGAGGTTCACAAACCTTATCAAATCAAGGTTTATAGACGATAAAGGAGAAAATCATGACATTTGAAGAGATTTTACCAGGCCTTAAGGCCAAGAAAAAATATGTGCGTACAGGCTGGGGCGGAGCGGAAAACTACGTGCAGCTCTTTGACACGATTGAGCAGAATGGAGTGGCTCTTGAAGTGACACCGTATTTCCTCATCAATGTTTCAGGTGAGGGAGAGGGCTTCTCCATGTGGAGTCCAACTCCTTGTGATGTGCTCGCTACAGATTGGGTGGAAGTAGATGACTAAGACGGTACTGGTGACGGGAGCTAGCTCTGGCATCGGTCGAGCTCAGGCTCTGACCTTTTTGGAAAATGGCTACCGGGTTTATGGTGTGGACAAGGATGAAAATCCCGGCTTTCTCAATGAGCTGCGTTTTATCAAGTTGGATTTGACAGGGGATTTGACACCGCTCTTCACCAGCTTGCCCGAGGTGGACATTCTCTGCAATACAGCTGGAATTTTGGACGATTATTGCCCCCTGCACGAGACAAGTGACGAGGACTGGGAGCAGATTTTTGGCCTTAATCTGACCGCGACAATGAAAATCACTCGCTTTTACCTGCAGAAAATGCTGGAGAAAAAGTCTGGTATCATCATTAACATGTGCTCGATTGCTAGCTTTCTGGCTGGCGGTGGCGGTGCTGCCTATACAGCTTCTAAGCATGCTCTGGCTGGCCTGACCAAGCAGATAGCCCTGGACTATGCGGATCAAAATATCCAAGTCTTTGGCCTAGCGCCAGGCGCTGTCAAGACAGCCATGACTGCTGGGGATTTTGAGCCAGGCGGGCTGGCAGACTGGGTTGCCGAGGAAACGCCGATCAAGCGCTGGCTGGATCCTCAGGAAGTGGCAGATGTCAGTCTCTTTCTAGCCAGTGGTAAGGCAGCTGCTATGCAGGGCGAAATTATTAGAATCGACGGCGGCTGGAGCTTGAAGTAAGGAAATGAAGAATGCGAACAATGAAAAAGCTAAGAATCTTTTCCAATCCTGGACCAAAAATATGGTACTTTACGGTTTGGATGCTGGTCTAGGGCAGTTCTTTATGAACGCGCCTGAGACATCTTGTCTTTACCAACTAGGAAATTTCATCTTTCCTGCTGGTCAGGCAGATCCGGATTTTTGGCAGGATTATAGTAGCCAGTATGGTCTGGCTGATAAGATTGTCATCTCTGAGGATTTCAGCTGGCGAGAATTTTTTGATAGTCAGAGTGAGCTGCAGCAGTTCACTCGCTATGCTTTTGCGGACAGGGCTTCCTTTGACACAGAGGCTTTGGAGAAATGGCAGAGCAGGCTACCTGCAAACTACTACCTTTGCTCGATTGATACGGAGAGTTATGAGCGTTTGGCTGGGGAAGCATGGTCTCAGGATTTGCAGGGTGATTTTTCCGATTTTGATCATTTTCAAGCGACGGTTGGCTTTGGTTTTTTACTCTATTCAGGAGAGGAAATCATCGCTGGCATATCGACAGGATTGGTCTATCATGGCGCCCTTGAGATTGAAATTGCTACCAAGCCAGTCTACCAAAGACAGGGCTTGGCCAAAATCTTGGGTGCCCAGATGATTTTAGAAGCTCAAAAACGCTCACTCTTTCCTCTATGGGACGCGCACAATGAAGCCTCCAAAAAGGTCGCAGAAAGCTTGGGCTATCTGTGCCTAGGAGCTTATCCGGCTTATGAATGGAAAGGGACTTTTGACCAATGAAGAAAAACCAAACCTATTTCTTAAAAGACATCGTTGAGGCTGTAAAATCGGAAGATCTAGATGATGATTTTTGTTTGTATGATAAGGATACGGGAGAACGGAATTTCCAAGCCAGCAATTTGTTTGCTGATTATCGACAAGTGTGGATGACAGGGATGTTTATCCTAGACAAGTAAGGGAGTTAGAGCTAGGAGTCTCTTTATAAGAACAACACACAATGTTTTTATCCTATCTGTTATAAATGATTCTACTAGACTATGAATCTGGCTTTTTTACATAAACTTTCTAGAGTAAATGTTTAGATAAAATAAAAAAATCTAGCAGAATTGTCTGAATTGTGATACAATAAAGCGATCTGTGAAAGGAAATGATTGAATGAGTGAAAGTGATTTGAAAAATAATGAAAAAACAGAAAAGAATGGGATGGAACGTGGTTTACAAAATCGACATGTTCAGATTATAGCCATTGCTGGAACCATCGGCACGGGTCTTTTCTTGGGGGCGGGGCGTTCGATTAGCCTGACGGGACCATCCATTATCTTGATTTATATGCTGACGGGGCTTTTCATGTATCTGATGATGCGGGCGATTGGGGAAATGCTCTATTACGACCCTGACCAGCATACCTTTATCAACTTTATTACCAAATATTTGGGAACTGGCTGGGGGTATTTTTCCGGCTGGTCCTACTGGATTTCTCTGATTTTTATCGGAATGGCTGAGATTACGGCTGTTGCCCAGTATGTGCAGTACTGGTTTTCTGACTGGCCAGCTTGGCTGATTCAGCTCGTCTTTCTAGCCCTTCTTAGCTTGGTCAATCTGATAGCGGTTCGAGTTTTCGGCGAGGTCGAATTTTGGTTTGCCATGATAAAAATTGTGGCTATCATCGCCTTGATTGCAACGGCTGTCTTTATGATATTGACAGGCTTTAAAACGCCTCACGGTGTAGCTAGTCTTGGGAATATCGGTCGCGGTTTTCAGCTTTTTCCTAATGGCTTTGTAAGTTTTATCATGGCTTTTCAGATGGTTTTCTTTGCCTATCAGGCCATTGAATTTATCGGGATTACTACTTCTGAAACGGCTAATCCACGGGCTGTCTTGCCAAAGGCCATCAAAGAAATTCCTTTGCGAATTGTCTTGTTCTACGGGGGTTCTCTCCTTGCCATTATGGCGATCATTCCTTGGAAAGAGTTGGCAACGGCTGACTCTCCCTTTGTTATCGTTTTTAGGTTAGCTGGTCTCAAATGGGCGGCTGCCTTGATTAACTTCGTGGTTCTGACTTCAGCGGCTTCAGCACTGAACTCGACCCTTTACTCAACGGGTCGCCATTTGTATCAGATTGCCCACGATACGCCAAATCGTTTCCTAAAGAAAATAGGAGCTGGGAAGCTGTCGCGACAAAATGTTCCGCAGAATGCGATTCTGGCTTCGGCAGCTGTCATTGCCTTTGCGGCCTTCATCAAGATTCTGCCAGGAGTATCAGATTCCTTTGCCCTGATTACGGCTTCCTCATCTGGTGTCTACATCGCCATTTATGGTTTGACCATGCTGGCTCACCTCAAATATCGCAAGTCACCAGATTTTATGGCAGATGGCTATCTCATGCCAGCTTACAAGTTTCTCAATCCTTTGACCATGCTCTTCTTTGCCTTTGTCTTTGTCACTCTTTTCTTACAAAAGTCAACGGTAGTGGGAGCAATCGGATCAGCTGTCTGGATCATCGTTTTTGGTCTTTACAGCCAGTTTAAATTCAGAAAATAAACAAACTTTTTTAGAAAGAAACATCTTTTCTCTCAGTCCAAGAGGCTGAGAGATTTTCTTTTTAGTTGTCTCATTGGCTGTTTGGGGTATAGGTATTTGGTCGAGAAAATGGTATAATGAAGAAAGAAATAATGTAAAACGAGGCTGAAATGTTAAATATTCAAGAAATTAAGAAAAATGCTGGCGGTTTGCAGTTTGATCAAGACTTTGATTTGGCGCAAGAGCTAAAAGAACGTAATCGTGAAGTGCTAGATATCCAGAAGATCGTGGCTAGAGGTCAGGCTCAGTATGAAAATGGGCTTTATTTTTTGGATTACACCTTGACTTACCAGATTACCCTCGCTTCTAGTCGCAGCATGGATCCAGTTGACATAGTGGAAGACTACATGGTTCATGAAGTCTTTGCCTCTGTCGAAGATGGCTCTGTGCAAAAAGATTTGCTGGAAGATGATTTGGTTCTGCCATTTGAGGGGGATACGATCGATTTGGCAGCAAGTGTGGCGGACAATATTTTGCTTCATATTCCGCTGAAAGTTTTGACTCCTGAAGAGGAAGCTGGTGAGACCATGCCTATGGGAATTGACTGGCAGGTGCTGACGGAGGAAGACTATCAAAAGCAGCAAATGGAAAAGAAAGAAGCCAATAGTCCTTTTGCCAGTCTTCAAGGTTTATTTGATGAATAAAATCGTCTAGACTCTAGCAGGATTCGGGAGGATTATCAAGGAAATCTCTTTGAATCTTCTTGAAAAATGAGCGCAATTTTGTTACACTAGATAGAAAGATTGTGAAGGAGATATGATGACAGAACGAGGCTTGTTAATTGTCTTTTCTGGCCCCTCAGGCGTTGGAAAAGGAACAGTAAGACGGGAAATTTTTGAGAGTACGGACAATCAGTTTCAGTATTCTGTATCTATGACGACTCGTCCGCAGCGTCCTGGAGAAGTTGATGGTGTTGATTATTTCTTTCGCACTCGTGAAGAGTTTGAGGAGTTGATCCGTCAAGGGCAGATGCTCGAGTATGCAGAGTATGTCGGCAATTATTACGGGACTCCACTTACTTATGTCAATGAGACCTTGGATAAAGGTATAGATGTTTTCTTGGAAATCGAAGTCCAAGGAGCACTCCAAGTCAAGAAAAAAGTGCCCGATGCTGTGTTTATCTTTCTGACTCCGCCAGACTTGGAAGAGCTGAAAGACCGTTTGGTTGGTCGTGGTACAGACAGCGCAGATGTTATTGCTCAGCGGATTGAGAAAGCAAAAGAAGAAATTGCCTTGATGCGGGAATATGACTACGCTATTGTCAATGACCAAGTACCTTTGGCAGCTGAACGTGTGAAACGTGTGATTGAAGCCGAGCATTTTCGTGTAGACCGTGTCATCGGTCACTATCAAGACATGCTTCCTAAGGATGAAGCAGTCGTCCGTTAATAAAGTTAGAAATTAGGTAAATAATTATGATGTTAAAACCGTCTATTGACACCTTGTTGGACAAGGTACCGTCAAAATATTCTTTGGTTATTTTAGAAGCTAAGCGTGCCCATGAGCTAGAAGCTGGTGCTAAGCCAACTCAGGATTTCAAGTCAGTGAAATCAACGCTACGTGCTTTGGAAGAAATTGAATCTGGTAATGTTGTGATTCACCCAGATCCAGAAGGAAAACGCGAAGCAGTTCGCCGACGTGCGGAAGAAGAACGCCTGCGCAAAGAAGAAGAAGAGCGCAAGATCAAAGAACAAATTGCCAAAGAAAAAGAAGAGGGTGAGAAAATTTAAGGTTGGGGTTACTCAATCTTATTTTTCGTTTAGGGAAAGCGGGGTGAGAGTGTGAAAATTGCCAAGATTATTGTCGATGTTCCTCTGATGCAGACGGACAAACCATACAGCTATACGGTTCCAGAGGAGTTTTCTGGGATGCTAGAAGCTGGGATGCGGGTGCATGTGCCTTTTGGTAAGGGCGGTCGGTTGATTCAAGGATTGATTGTTGGCTTGGCTGATGAGAAAGCTGAAGATTTGGCTGGACATATTGGAGAATTGAAAGATATTGCAGAAGTTCTGGACTTTAGACCGGTTCTCAATGCGGAGCAGCTCTGGCTGGCTGACCAGTTGCGCCAGTCTGTCTTTTCTTATAAAATTTCCATCCTGAAGGCCATGTTGCCAAGTCTTCTTAATTCTAGCTACGACAAGTTGCTTTATCCAACGGAGCAACTTTCAGTTGAGGAGCGGCAGGCTATTTTCGGTCAAACAGCTAGTCTTCGTTTTTCTGATTTGGACAAAAAAAGTCAGTCTAAGCTCATGCGGTTGACCCAGGCTGGTAAGATTCGCTTGGAATACCAAGCGACCGACCGTAAGCATATCAAGACAGAAACTTGGTATCAGGTGGACAGAGAGAAATTGGCTCAGTTCCTGCCTTCTGCCCGAGCAAAAAAGCAACAGGAACTTCAAACTTATCTGCTGGAAAATCCACAATCAGGTCGCCTCAAAGACTTACGCAAACTCTTTTCGCCTTCAGTGGTCAACATTTTCTTAGAAAAGGAGCTTCTCCATACAGAGGAGAGAGAGGTCAGCCGGTCTGCGGCGCATTTCCAGAAGGAGCGACAGGATAAAAAGCTGGTTCTCAATGAGGAGCAGGCAGTCGCAGTCGCTGCGATTTGTGAAAAAATCGGTAAAGAAAAGGCTCAACCCGTTTTGCTAGAAGGAGTGACAGGGAGTGGCAAGACCGAGGTTTATCTCAAGGTGATTGAGGAGGCTCTAGGTCAAGGAAAGACAGCGATTATGCTAGTGCCGGAAATTTCCCTGACTCCTCAGGTGACCGACCGTTTTATCTCGCGCTTTGGCGACAAGGTGGCTATTTTGCATTCCGGTCTATCTGACGGTGAGAAGTACGATGAGTGGCGCAAGGTGGAGCGGGGAGAGGCCCAGGTCGTTGTTGGTGCGCGTTCGGCCATCTTTGCTCCGCTGACAAATATCGGAGCCATCATCATTGACGAGGAGCATGAATCCTCCTACAAGCAGGACTCCAATCCTCGCTACCATGCCAGAGAGGTGGCTCTCCTGCGAGCTCGTTACAATCAAGCTGTCTTGGTGCTGGGTTCGGCGACTCCGAGTTTGGAAAGCAGGGCCAGAGCCAGTCGTGGCGTCTATGACTTTTTGCAGTTGACTAAGCGGGCCAATCCGCTGGCACAGATTCCTCAGGTTCAAGTGGTGGACTTCCGGGATTATATCGGGCAAAATGAAGCTAGTAATTTCACTCCAGTCTTGCTAGAAGCTATTCAGGATCGTCTGGAGAAAGGTGAGCAGACGGTTCTTATGCTCAACAGGCGAGGCTATTCCAGCTTTGTCATGTGTCGGGAATGCGGCACGGTGGACACCTGCCCCAACTGTGATATTTCTCTGACCCTGCATATGGATACCAAGACCATGAATTGCCACTACTGTGGTTTTACCAAGGATATTCCGCAAGCCTGTCCTAATTGTGCCAGTCGCAGCATCCGCTACTATGGTACGGGAACGCAGAAGGCCTATGATGAGCTGACGACTCTCTTTCCAGAGGCTCGCATTCTGCGCATGGATGTGGATACGACCCGTAAAAAAGGGAGTCACGAAGAAATCCTAGAGGCCTTTGGTCAGGGGCAGGCAGACATTCTGCTGGGAACTCAGATGATTGCCAAGGGACTGGATTTTCCTAATGTGACCCTGGTCGGTGTGCTCAATGCGGATACAGCTCTGAATCTGCCAGATTTTCGTTCTTCGGAACGGACCTTTCAGCTGCTGACTCAGGTAGCAGGTCGGGCAGGTCGGGCTGAGAAAGCAGGACAAGTCTTTATCCAGTCTTACAACCCGCATCACTATGCCATTGACTTTGCCAGAAAGCAGGATTACGAAGGCTTCTACGCTTATGAAATGGGAATTCGACGGCAGTTAGGCTATCCGCCTTATTACTACACAGTCGGGCTGACCCTATCCCACAAGGATGAGGAAACGGTGGTCAAGAAATCTTATCAGGTCATGGATATTTTACGGAGTGGCTTATCGGACAAGGTGCAAATTTTGGGCCCCACACCCAAGCTCATTGCTCGAACTCACAATCTCTACCACTATCAGATTTTACTGAAGTATCGCTTTGAGGATGATCTGCAAGCTACGCTCAATCGGGTTTTGGAACTAACGCAGCAAGCGGAAAACAAGGACCTGCGGCTCAGTATTGATAACGAGCCCCAGAATTTTATCTGATGGCAAAAGTGAGCGAGAGCTGTCAGCTTTGCTCGCTTTTTTGATATAATAGAAAGAAAAACAGTCGCAGGTGGTGGGATTCTGCGACAGATTTGAGGAAATGACAGTGAAATTAATTTTTATGGGAACGCCTGACTTTTCAGCAACGGTCTTAAAAGGCCTGCTGGAAAGCGAACAATATGACATTTTAGCGGTGGTTACTCAACCAGACCGAGCGGTGGGTCGCAAAAAGGAAATCCGCATGACACCGGTCAAGGAAGTGGCTTTAGCTAATGACTTGCCAGTTTACCAACCAGAGAAGTTGGCTAAAAGTGCGGACTTGGAAGAGCTTATGAACTTGGGAGCTGACGGCATCGTGACAGCAGCCTTTGGCCAATTTCTGCCTAGCTGCTTGCTGGACAGCGTTAACTTCGCAGTGAATGTCCATGCCTCTCTCTTGCCAAAATACCGTGGCGGAGCGCCTATTCATTATGCCTTGATAAATGGCGATCAAGAAGCGGGTGTGACCATTATGGAGATGGTCAAGGAGATGGATGCTGGTGATATGATTGCCAGTCGAGCAACCGCCATTGAAGAGTCTGATAATGTCGGAACTCTCTTTGAAAAATTAGCTGTGATTGGCCGCGATCTTCTTTTAGAAGTCTTGCCAGCCTATGTAGCGGGAGAGATTCAAGCTCAGCCTCAGGATCCAGAGTTGGTGACTTTTTCACCGAATATCAGCCCAGAGCAAGAGCGGATTGATTGGACAAAGACCAGTCGTCAGATTTTCAATCAGGTTCGGGGCATGAATCCTTGGCCAGTGGCCCATACCCTGCTAGCTGGCCAGCGCTTCAAGATTTACGAAGTTAGCCAAGCGGAAGGCAGTGGTCGTCCAGGTGAAATCTTGACAATCAGCAAGAAAGAATTAGTTGTCGCAGCGGGTCAGGGAGCCCTTTCTCTAAAGACGGTGCAGCCATTCGGCAAGCCCAAAATGGACATCAAGGACTTTCTCAACGGTCTAGGTCGGAGTTTAGCAGTAGGTGATGAATTTGGAAAGTAAGCAAAACAGAGCCCGAGAACTTGCTCTGCAAATTCTGGAAGAAGTCTTTGAGGAGAGAGCTTATTCCAATATTGCCCTCAATAAGGCTCTGAAACAGAGTGCTCTCAGTTCAGCTGATAAAAGCTTGGTTACGGAGCTGGTCTATGGAACGGTCGCTCGCAAAATCTCTCTGGAATGGCAACTGGCTCATTGGGTGGAGGATAGAGACAAGCTGGATGCTTGGCTATATATCCTGCTTGAGCTCAGCCTTTATCAGATGCTCTATCTGGATAAAATTCCCCAGCATGCTGTCGTCAATGAAGCTGTTGAGATTGCAAAAGGCCGCAAGCGTGGCAGTGAAAAATATGTCAATGCCATCCTGCGGAAGATCGAGCGGGAAGGTGTAGCTGATCCGGCCACTATCAACCGCAAGAACAAGCGCTACTCAGTCCAGTATTCTTTGCCGGTCTGGCTGGTCAAGGTCTTGATTGACGAATACGGGGAAGAACGTGCGGAAGCCATCTTTGCTAGTCTCTTTGAGCGCAGCAAGGCCAGCATCCGAGTGACGGATTTGGCTCGAAAGGAAGAAATTAAAGCAGTTTTGGGTGCGGAAGATTCGGTCTTAGCTCCTTCAGCCTTGGTCAAGAAACAAGGCCATTTTGCTGGTCATGAGTTCTTTGAAAAAGGCTTGATTACTATTCAAGACGAGTCTAGTCAGCTGGTTGCTCCGACCTTGCAGATTGAAGGCCATGAGCAGATTTTGGATGCTTGCAGTGCGCCGGGGGGCAAGGCTGTGCATATGGCTTCCTACCTGACGACTAGTCAAATTACAGCCTTGGATCTTTACGACCATAAGCTGGACTTGATTCGTCAAAACGCAGAACGTCTAGGTTTGGCGGATAAAATCACCACTAAAAAACTGGATGCAACCAAGGTATTTGAGACTTTTGGACCAAATGCTTTTGATAAAATCCTAGTGGACGCTCCCTGCTCTGGCATCGGCTTGATTCGTCGCAAACCAGACATTAAGTACAATAAAGAAAACGCCGATTTTGAAAATTTACAAAAAATTCAGCTGGATATATTAGACAGCG
>ERZ773079.252-NODE-252-length-36878-cov-32.447927_pt1 | contig 36878 bp, 38 predicted proteins | sample MGYA00511355_ERZ773079 | MGnify/ENA primary metagenome ERZ773079 (study PRJEB29015, sample SAMEA2737979) | human oral metagenome | biome: human oral; feature: human-associated habitat; material: dental | place: China | collected 2117 ... | reverse complement strand
GATGGTACTGCAATCGTGGGGTTGTGGGAGAGTAAGACACCGCCAACACACCAAAAACTTAATAAAGAAAAAATAGTATAAGGAAAGCGTGGTGTATTATTGTTATTTTCCAATAATGCACCACGCTTTTTCTATATCCCCAAAGGACAGCATGACTGACGATCATAAATCCCCCGGTTCTTCCCGTCGGAAGCCGCAACGCAATAATAATCGCCGTCCAGATCGTTCCCGGGGACGTCGACACGCTAACCGGGCTGGGGCCAATAAAAAACAAAACGGGTTTCGTACTCAGCGCCCCAACTATCGAGAAGACCGCATGACGTCACGGCTGAATGAACCCGATTTGCCCGATGATCTCGATATTCGGGACCTCGACCCGCTAGTATTGCAAGATCTCCGGGTCCTATCGAAGGACAACGCTAACGCCGTCGCAAAGCATATCCTCATGGCTGCGCTCTTAATGGAGGAAGACCCCAAACTAGCACTCAGCCATGCGCGAGCGGCCAAAGAGCGGGCAGGGCGAGTATCAGTCGTGCGGGAAACCTGTGGGATTGCCGCCTATAAAGCCGGCGAATGGAAAGAAGCACTCTCCGAATTGCGTGCCGCCCGGCGCATCAGTGGTGGTCCGGGGCTCATTGCCGTCATGGCCGACTGCGAACGCGGTCTCGGCCGGCCCGAAAAAGCCATAGAACTTGCCGCCGAAGCTGATTCGAAAAACCTCGACATGCCCATGCGTATCGAATTAGCCATCGTCACCGCCGGCGCTCACCAAGACATGGGGCAATTCGACGCCGCTGTCGTTACCTTGCAGGACATGAATCCCGATCCCAGTCGCATCGAACCGGCATGGGCCCGGCTGTCCTACGCCTACGCCGACGCGCTTGCCGCTGCCGGGCAGATCGCGCAGGCCCGCACCTGGTTCACCCACGCCGCCGAGCAGGACGTGGAAGAATTCTTAGATGCACAAGAACGGCTAGCAGAGTTAGGTTAACCATGACCGAATCACTTCTCACCACATACGACAGTTTACTTTTCGACCTGGACGGCACAGTATGGGAAGGCGGCCGCCTCCTGCCGCACGCCCAAAAATACCTCACCACCGCTTCCATACCCGTCATGTACATCACCAATAATGCTTCGCGGGGCCCGGAAGTAGTGGCAGAAATACTCACCAAACTGGGGGTTCCCACAGATGAGCGCCATGTAGTGACCTCGGCGCAGGCGGCCGTGGAATTCGCTCAACAGCGACTGCAACCCGGTGACCCTGTCTATGTGCTTGGTTCCGAATCGTTCAAAAACCTGGCCCGCCACGGCGGTTTCCGCGTCGTTGACTCTGCCGACGACAACCCCAAGGCCGTACTTCATGGGCATAATCCCGAAACCGGTTGGGCAGAACTCTCCGAGGCTGCACTCAGCATCCGCAACGGGGCTTACTATTTCGCGTCCAACCTGGATACCACACTGCCCATGGAACGGGGACTCATGGTGGGTAACGGTTCCATGGTGGCTGCGGTCACCACCGCTACCGGCGTCACCCCGCTATCGGCAGGAAAACCCGAACCGGCAATGTTCCACTCCGCCGCCGCGAAAGTGCAATCCACCCGCCCCCTTGCCGTGGGCGATCGACTTAACACCGACATTGCCGGTGGCGTCGCCGCCAACATGGACACCTTCCACGTGCTCACCGGCGTCTCCCGCCATTGGGCGCTCGTCCACGCAGAACCAACCGAACGCCCCACCTATATCGCGGAAGACCTGCGGGGACTCGACCTGCCGGCAGCCGAACTCACCCCACACGCACAAGCCGGATTTGCTGCCCGGCGCGCCGACGATAACACAATTGTGCTCACCAGCGGTGATACTTCCGGTGGGGGTGCTGTGGAGGCGTTGCGTACCGTGTTGGCTGTTGCCTGGACTGATCCTTCCGCAGGGTTTACCGGTGAAGTTGTACCTGCGGATGCTGGGGCGGAGCGAGCGTTGGCGGGGTGGCAGTAGTTGTGGAGCCGGAGCAGGTGATTGAACGGCTTCATGCGGTGTTGGCGCAGCCGATGGACACGTTAGCGCAGGAGGCTGCGGTTTTGCACGAGGCGCATGAGATTTTGCATGAGGCATTGCAGTAATGTCGGATCGGAGGCGTCTTGACGCGGAGTTAGTGCGTCGGAAGATTGCGCGGTCCCGGGAGCAGGCCGTGGAGTTGATTCGGGGTGGGCAGGTGTTGGTGCAGGGTATGCCCGCTATTAAGCCTGCCACTCAGGTGTCGTCTGGGGTGTCAATTCAGGTGTTGGGGGGTGCGGTTGATGATTGGGCGTCGCGGGGTGCGCATAAGTTATTGGGGGCGTTGGAGGCGTTTGAGCCTGCGGGTTTAAGCGTTGTGGGGAAGAAAGTGCTGGATGCGGGGGCGTCTACTGGGGGGTTTACGGATGTGTTGTTGCGTCGGGGGGCGCGGGAGGTTGTTGCGGTTGATGTGAGTTATGGTCAGCTGGTGTGGCGGTTGCAGAATGATGATCGGGTTCGGGTGGTGGATCGAACAAATATTCGTTATGTGACGGCGGATCAGTGTGGGGGGTTATGCGATGTGATGGTTGGGGATTTGTCGTTTATTTCGTTGACGTTGGTGTTGCCGGCGATTGTGTCGTGTGTGGTTGATGGTGGGGATGTGGTGCCCATGGTGAAACCGCAGTTTGAGGTGGGGAAGGATCGGTTGGGGTCCGGTGGGGTGGTGCGTAGTCCGCAGTTGCGGGCCGAGGTGACTACCGATGTTGCGGTTTCTGCCCAGGAGTTGGGGTTGAGTTTGCGGGGGGTGGTGGCGTCGCCGCTTCCGGGCCCGAAGGGTAATGTGGAATATTTTTTGTGGCTCGTGAAAGATGGTGGGGTGGCAAAGTTACCTCGGGGGGAGGTTGCCGCTATGGTTGATCGGGCAGTGAGGGAAGGACCGGAGTAATGTCGCAGCCCCGGAAAGTGTTATTGGTGTCGCATGCTGGGCGGAAGTCGAATATTGAGACTGCTGCGCTGGCGGCGGAGTTATTGCGTGATGCTGGTATTTCGGTGCGGGTGGTGGTGCCGAAGAATGATGGTGCGATTGCGGCGCATCCGGTGTTGAGTCGGTATGAGTTGGTGCCGCATTGTAGCGATGCGATTGTTGGTGTGGATTTTGTGTTAGTGATGGGGGGTGATGGGACGTTTTTGCGGGCGGCGGATTTGGCGTATATGGCGGATTTGCCGATGTTGGGTATTAATTTGGGCCATATTGGGTTTTTGGCTGAGTGGGAGCGTGATTCGTTGGATGAGGCTGTGAAGCGGGTGGTGTCTGGTGAGTTCAGTATTGAGGAGCGGATGACGATTGCGGTGCAGGGGATTGGTCGTAACGGTGAGTCGTTGGGTTCTGGGTGGGCGCTTAATGAGGTGAGTGTGGAGAATCAGAATCGGTCTGGGGTGTTGGATGCGATTTTGGAGGTTGATGGTCGGCCGGTGAGTTCGTTTGGGTGTGATGGGGTGATTATTTCGACGCCGACGGGTTCGACGGCGTATGCGTTTTCGGCTGGGGGGCCGGTGTTGTGGCCGGAGTTGGATGCGATTTTGGTGGTGCCGAATAATGCGCATGCGTTGTTTACGAAGCCGTTGGTGGTGAGTCCGCGGTCGGAGGTGGCGGTGGAGTCCCGGTCGGCGTCGTTTCCGGCGCATGTGGTGATGGATGGGTTTCGGAAGTTTGAGATGCCGCCTGGGAGTCGGGTTGAGGTGGTTCGGGGGGAGCGGAGCATTAAGTGGGTGCGGTTGGATGAGCGGCCGTTTACGGATCGGTTGGTGTCGAAGTTGCGGTTGCCGGTTGAGGGTTGGCGGGGTCCGGGGCAGCGGCGGCATGAGTGCTAGGATGTCGGAATGCTCGCCGATATTGCTATTGAGAATTTAGGTGTTATTTCCCGGGCTGCTATGGAGTTGAGTCCGGGTTTGACGGTGTTAACTGGTGAGACTGGTGCTGGTAAGACCATGGTGGTGACTGGGTTGCGGTTGCTTGTGGGGGGTCGGGCTGATGCTAGTCGTGTGCGTTCCGGTGCTGCGCAGGCCGCGGTGGAGGGGCGGTTTGTGTTGGATGGGGTGGATTCCGAGGTGGCGGGGGCTGCTCGGGATGTGGTGGTGTCGGCTGGGGGCCGGTTGGATGAGGGGGGTGAGGTGATTGTGTCGCGGACGGTGTCTGTGGGGGGTCGTTCGAAGGCGCATTTGGGGGGCCGGTTGGTGCCGGCTGCGGCGTTGCAGGAGTTTAGTGCGGAGTTGTTGACGATTCATGGTCAGAACGATCAGTTGCGGTTGTTGGCGCCGGAGGAGCAGTTGGCGGCGGTGGATCGGTGTGATCCGAAGATTGCTGAGTTGTTGGTTGGTTATCGGGAGGCTTTTGGTCGGTGGCGTCGGTTGGTGCGGGATTTGCGGTCGCGGACGGAGTCTCGGCGGGAGTTGGCGCAGGAGGCTGATCGGCTTCAGTTTGCGATTTCGGAGATTCGGGGGGTGGATCCGCAGCCGGGTGAGGATGTGGAGTTGGTGTCGCTGATTCGCCGGTTGCAGGATGTGGATGAGCTGCGGCATCAGGCGTCGGTGGCGTTGGGTGTTATTGATGGTGATTTTGGTTCCGAGATGGCGGGGGCGTCTGATTTGGTGGGGCAGGCGGTGTCGGCGTTGCAGAAGAGTGGGGATGAGAAGTTGCAGGAGTTAGCTGTGCGGTTGGGGGCTGTGACCGCGGAGTTGGGGGAGGTTTCGGCGGAGTTGGGGAGTTTTTTGTCGAATTTGTCGGGGGATCCTGCGGAGTTGGAGGGGCTGTTGTTGCGGCAGCAGGAGTTGAAGGGGTTGACGCGGAAGTATGCGCCGGATGTTGATGGGGTGTTGGAATGGCTGCGGAAGGCTGAGGTGAAGTTGGCGGGGATTGATACGTCGCCGGAGGCTGTGGAGCGGTTGCAGGCTGAGGCGAAGTCGGCTGAGGCTGAGGTGTGGCGGATTGCAGGAGAGTTGTCTGCGGCTCGGGGGCGGGCGGCTCGGCGGTTGGGGGAGTCGGTGACCGCGGAGTTGCGGGGACTGGCGATGGCGAAGGCGGTGTTTTCGGCGTCGGTGTCGCAGGTGGCGGTTCCGGGGAAGTTGGGGGTGGATGTGGTGGAGTTTTTGTTGTCGGTTGGTGCGTCGGGGGAGGCGCGGCCGGTGGCGTCGTCGGCGTCGGGGGGTGAGTTGTCGCGGGTGATGTTGGCGTTGGAGGTGATTTTGTCGTCGAATAGTCGGGGGGTGACGTTGGTGTTTGATGAGGTTGATGCTGGTGTTGGGGGTCGGGCTGCGGTGGAGATTGGGCGGCGGTTGGCTCGGTTGGCGGTGCATAATCAGGTGATTGTGGTGACGCATTTGCCGCAGGTGGCGGCGTATGCGGATGCGCATTGGCATGTGTCGAAGGATGTGGGGGATTTGTCGGTGTCGTCGGGGGTGGTTGAGCTGACTGGTGGTGCTCGGGTTGCTGAGTTGTCGCGGATGTTGGCGGGGTTGGAGGATACGGAGACGGGTCGGGCGCATGCGCAGGAGTTGTTGGATAAGGCGCAGGCTGAGGTGGCGGATTTCCGGTAGGTTGTGTGCGTGGCGTTCCCCGGTTTGTGGGGGGTGGTTGGGGAGAATGGGGGTATGAGTTTGTTTTCTCGGACTGTGGATTTGCCTGGTGTGCAGGCGGTAATGCGTGATCTTTCGGTGAGGGGTAAGAAGGGTTATAAGAAGTTGGGCGCGGGGGATATTGCGGTGATTGATGCGCCGGATGTGTCGCGGGCGGTGGCGCAGTGGTTGATTGATTCGCAGGTGGTTGCGGTGGTGAACACGGGGGAGTTTAGTACTGGTGCTATTCCTAATTTTGGGCCGCAGATGATGTTGGATGCGGGGATTATGTTGGTTGAGGATGTGGGGGATGGTGTGTTGGTGGGGTTGAAGGATGGGAAGAAGGGGAGGTTGACCGAGTCGGGTGAGTTATTTTGTGGGGATAAGTTGCTTGGTTCGGGGGTGGTGGTGACACCGGAGGATGCTGAGGAGCGGTTTTTGGTGGCGCAGCAGCGGTTGGTTGATTATATGGAGGCGTTTTTTGGGAATACGATTCAGTTTATTCATTCCGAGTCGCCATTACTGATTGATGGGTTGGGGATTCCCGAGGTGGGGGATGCGCTACGGGATCGGAAGGTGTTGGTGGTGAGTCCGGGCCGGTATTTCCGGTCGGAGTTGAAGGAGTTACGGAATTTTATCCGGGAGTTTTCGCCGGTGATTATCGCGGTTGATGAGGCCGCGGATGCGCTGGTGGAGTTGGGGTATGGGGTGGATTTTATAGTGGGGGATCCTGGTGGTATTGGGGCTGCGGCGTTGCGTTCGGGGGCGCGGGTGGTGGTTCCTGCGGGCCCTGATGGGCATGTGGTGGGGTTGGAGCGGATCCAGGATTTGGGGGTGGGGGCGTTGACGTTTCCGTCGGCGGTGGAGAATGCGACGGATTTGGCGTTGTTTTTGGCGGATTTTCATCAGGCGGAGTTAGTGGTGAATGTGGGGGCGTCGGTGACATTGGATTCGTTGTTTGCACAGTCGGGGTATGCGAGTCCGTCGGCGTTGTTGTCGCGGATGAAGTTGGGGCCGCGGTTGGTGGATGCGTCCGCGATAGCCACTTTGTATAATATACGGTCTGGTAAGAATATTGCGTTTTTGTGGGGGGTGATGGGCGTGTTGGTTGCGTTGGCTACGGTGATTATGGTTGCTGGTTTGGCTGGGGAGGGGTCGTTTATGGTGAATGTGGTGGACACGTGGAATAATATTATTGGTCGGGTGGCGTCGTGATGCGTGGCGGTGGGGTATTTAAGGCGGCAGTGGCGTTTGCTGTCGGTATTGTTGTGGGGTGTTTAGGCCTGGCGCCTAGCTTGGCGGGGAGTGCTGATTCGCGGGTTGCTGGCTTGTCGACGGCGGTGGCGCAGGCGCGGGGTGAGCTGGAGGTGGCGCGGGCGCAGTTGCGGTCGGCGGATTCGGTGGTTTTGGATGTGGGTCGGGAGATTTTGGCTGGGACGTTAGCGGAGCGGTCGGTGATGGTGGTGTATGCCGGTGGGGTTCGGGATGCGGATGTGACGAAGGTGCGGGGGTTGCTTGCCGATGCTGGGGCGCGGGATGCCGGTAGCATGCGGCTTCGGGAGGCGTTTTTTACCCCTGCCATGAAGAACATTGCGAGCAATGTTTTGCCGGCGGGGGCGACCTTATCTGAGGATAAGTTGGATGTGGGGACTCACGCGGGTGAGGTATTGGGGTCGCTGGTGTTTCACTCATCGGCCACCGATGAGGAGCGCGCCTCGGGGTTGGGGACACTGCGGAATGCTGGGTTTCTCACCTATGGTGATGGGGGTGTCAAGCCTGCGGATGCGGTGGTTCTCATAGTGGGGCCGGATGTGCCAACGGAATTCCTTACTCGGTTCGCCCCGGCATTGGGTTCACGAGGTGGGGGGTTAGTGGTTGCCGGCGACACGGGATCTGCGCAGCTTGCGGCGTTACAGGGGCGGGTTGTTACGGTGGATTCTATTGATCGGGCGACTGGGCAGTTCGCGGTTGTGCGGCAGGTAGCCCTCCTGGTGCCCCCGAACGACCCGAATTCGGTGGGGGATGCCGAATAGTCTGTGTAATCTGTACAGTTATGGCGTTTGAATATCAGGTTGTTGATTCTGAGCTTTTGGTTGACGGGGCCATTTTTGGGGTTCGTCGGGATACCCTCACCATGCCCGAGGGGGGCACCGCAACCCGGGATCTTGTGGAGCATTTTGGTGCGGTTGCTGTGGTGGCGTATGACGGTAGAAAGATTGCGCTGGTGCGACAGTATCGTAGGTCGGTGGATCGACGCCTGTGGGAATTACCTGCGGGTTTGCTGGATATTGCTGATGAGGATCCGCTTGATGCGGCGAAACGCGAACTATTGGAAGAAGCCGGCCTGGGGGCGACGAAATGGTCGGTGTTGGTGGACCTGGTTTCCAGCCCGGGGTTTAGCGACGAAGCCGTCCGGGTGTATTTGGCCACGGGCTTATATAAGCAGGATCGGCCCGCCGGCGAGGGGGAAGAAGCGGACTTGGAAAACCGGTGGGTGGCATTGAACTATGCCGTGGATATGGTGCTCAAAGGGGAGATCACCAATGGGATTGCCATTGCCGGCATCATGACGGCGGACGCTGTGGAGCGGAAAGTGCGCAGGCCTCGGTCGACCCAAACTCCGTTTGAATTGCGGCCCACGGCGCTGACGCGGCGTCGTAAAGCGGCAGGCATGGTCGGAGACATGAAGAAACAACCCCATGCTTGACGATGTGGTCGCCGCGTGGTTGACGCACCTCAAGGTGGAAAAGGGGTATAGCAGCAATACCTTAAGCAATTATCGCCGCGACCTGTACCGCTACGTGACCTGGCTGCATGCCGTGGGGGTGACCGATCTCAACCAGGTCACGACCAGTCAGGTTGAGGCGTATGTCACCGAGCTGCGCCGCGGCGACCCCGATCGGAACATCAAACCTTTGGCTGTGAGTTCCACGGCCCGGGCCCTCATCGTTGCCCGGGGCCTGCATAAATTCGCGTTATTGGAGGGTTTAGTTGCCGTGGATGTGGCGGCCGATGTGTCCCCACCCGCGACCGGAAGGCACCTGCCCGACGTGCTCACCATTGCCGAAGTTACCCAGCTCATTGACGCCATCCCTACCGACGATACCGCCAGCCCTATAGACCTCCGCGACCGAGCCCTTATCGAACTCCTGTACGGAACCGGTGCGCGCATTAGCGAGATCACCGCGCTCACCGTCGATAATTTTCACGATAATGATGGCATGCTGCGCATCACCGGGAAAGGCAACAAACAACGCCTCGTCCCAGTGGGCAGCCAAGCCATGACGGCTGTCGACCAATACCTGGTGCGGGCCCGACCCGTGTTCGCCACTGGGACCTCGCACGCGCTCCTGCTCAACACCCGCGGCCGGACGTTATCGCGGCAAAGCGCCTGGGCTGTCCTGAAAACCGCCGCCGCTCGGGCACACATCACTAAAGACATTTCCCCCCACACACTCCGGCATAGTTTCGCCACCCACCTACTTGAAGGCGGCGCGGGGGAACGAGTGGTGCAAGAACTGTTGGGGCATTCATCGGTCACCACCACCCAGATCTACACTCACGTGTCCGCCGAGAATTTACGGCAAGCATGGGTCATGTCGCACCCGAGGGCCTAAAAAATACCGGTACTATAAAACGCGAACACTAGTGCGATCAAGGAAGATGGATTGACATGGTTCCCGAACTTGGCCTGACCGGCCGGCCCATCCGCGAATTCCCCGAACCCCAACCACTCACCCACCACGGCCCGGCGCGGATTATTGCCATGTGTAATCAGAAGGGTGGCGTGGGGAAAACGACGTCGGCGATTAATTTGGGGGCGTGTTTAGCGGAGGCGGGCCGGCGGGTGTTGTTGGTGGATTTGGATCCGCAGGCGGCGTTGTCTGCGGGGTTGGGGGTGCGGCCGGATGAGCAGGATTTCACTATTTATGATCTATTATTTGATGCGCAGTCGGGGGTGGAGTCGGCGACGGTGAAGACGAAGGTTCCGGGGTTGGATTTGGTGCCGGCGGGGATTGATTTGTCGGCGGCGGAGATTCGGTTGGTGAATGAGGTAGGGCGGGAGCAGGCGTTGGCTCGGGTGTTGCGGCCGGTGGTGGGAAAGTATGATTTTATTATTTTGGATTGTTTGCCGTCGTTGGGGTTGTTGACGGTGAATGCGTTGGCGTGTGCGCATGGGGTGATTGTGCCGATGGAGTGTGAGTATTTTGCGTCGCGGGGGCTGAATATTTTGATTGATACATTGAAGACGGTGCGGGATCGGGTGAATTTTGATTTGGAGTTGGTGGGGATTTTGGTGACGATGTTTGATCGTCGGACGGTGCATTCGCGGGAGGTGATTGCTAGTGTGGTGGCGGCGTATGGGGAGAAGGTGTTTGATACGGTGATTACCCGGACGGTGCGGTTTCCGGAGACGTCGTATCATCATGAGCCGATTATTACGTGGGCGTCGGGGTCGCAGGGGGCGGTGCAGTATCGGCAGTTGGCGCGGGAGGTGATTGGGCGGTTGGGGGGTTAGGATGTGTGGTTGTGGATAGTGATGTGCAGCAGCCGGAGATTACGGGGTTTCGTATTGTTTTGCATAATTTTGAGGGGCCGTTTGATTTATTGCTCCAGTTGATTTCGGCGCAGAAGTTGGATGTGACTGATGTGGCGTTGGCGCAGGTGACGGATGAGTTTGTGGGGTATGTGAAGCAGTTGGGGGTGTCGGCGCGGCTGGATGAGATTACGGAGTTTTTGGTGGTGGCGGCGACGTTGTTGGATTTGAAGGCGGCGCGGTTGGTGCCTCGGGGGGAGGTGGATGATGTGGCGGATTTGGCGTTGTTGGAGTCGCGGGATTTGTTGTTTGCAAGGTTGTTGCAGTATCGGGCGTATCGGCAGGTGGCGGATTTGTTTGCGGTGTGGCAGGCGTCGGCGCGGTTGCGGTATCCGCGGGTGGTGGGGTTGGAGGAGCGGTTTGTGGGGTTGTTGCCGCCGGTGGTGTTGGGGCATTCGGCGGAGAGTTTTGCGGAGTTTGCTGCGAGTGTGTTTCGGCCGCGGCCGCCGGAGGTGGTGGAGGTGGGGCATGTGCATAAGGTGGGGGTGTCGGTGCCGGAGCAGGCGGTGCGGATTTTGGATATGTTTCGGTTGGTGGGGCCGGATCGGTGGTTGGGGTTTGAGGCGTTGACGCGGGATTGTGGGGTGTCGTTGGAGGTGGTGGGGCGGTTTTTGGCGTTGTTGGAGTTGTATAAGGCTCAGGTGGTGGTGTTTGAGCAGGTGGAGTCGTTGGGGGAGCTGAAGGTGGCGTGGACTGGGGTGGATGTGGATCCGATGGTGGTGTTGGCGGGGCGGTGGGAGTAGGCCGTATTGTCGCCGGAAGATTGGTAACATAAATCACGAATTATTTTGGTGTTTTGGCCTGTTTTCCCCACTTTTGTGGGGGTCGGGTGGAAAGGATGTGATTTGTGTCGGTGATGATTTGGCTGTTTGGGTTATTGTTTGCCACGGTTGTGATGGTGGCGATTGGTGATCGGGTTGGGTTGCCGTGGCCGGTGTTGTTGACGATTGTGACTGCTGGTGTGATTTTTATTCCGGGGGTTCCGTCGGCGGGTTCGTTGTCGCAGTTTTCGCATTTGATGTTGCCGATTTTTATTCCGCCGTTGTTGTGGGCGTTGGCGCGGCGGGCGTCGTGGGCGCAGGTTAGACGGCAGTGGCGGTCGATCATTATGTTGTCAGTGTTGTTGGTGATTGCGACGGCGGTGGCTGTGGGGTTGACGGTTAGTTGGTTGGTGCCTACATTGTCGGTGGCTGGGGCGATGATGATTGGGGCGGCGATTTCGCCGCCGGACCCGGTGGCTGTTGATGCGGTGGCGGAGCCGGCTGGGGTGCCGCGGCGGTTGATGAATACATTGCAGACGGAGGGGATGTTTAATGATGCGGCTTCGATTTTGGTGTTTAATCTTGCGTTGGGGGTTTTGACTCAGGGGGAGACGGTGAAGTGGTGGGAGGCTATTTGGGAGTTTGGGTATTCCAGTGGTGCGGCTGTGTTGATTGGGTGGTTTATTGGTCGGGGGGCAGCGTTTTTGTCTAGTTGGATGACGTCGGCGACTGCCCGGAATGCGTTTACGTGGGTGATTCCGTTTATTACGTATTTGGTGGCGGAGGAGATTCACGCGTCTGGGGTGATTGCGGTGGTGATTGCTGCGATTGAGTATAACTCCCGGGTAGCGATTGGTGCGGAGGACCGGTTGTCTGGCACGGTGTTTTGGGAGATCGTGGAGTTGTTGTTTACGGGTGTGGCGTTTGGTCTGATTGGGATTATGGCGCGGGATGCGATTTTCACGGTTGGTTCGGATTGGGGGGAGGCCGTGATGCTGGGTGTGGTGTTGTCTGCGGTGGCTATTGTGGTGCGTGGCCTGTGGTTTTTGGGGATGTATGCGACGAATAAGTATACGAGGTATCGGGTGGGGGGGCCGTTGCGGTTGCAGGAGACGTTGTTGCTTACGTGGGCTGGTATGCGGGGGTTGGTGACATTAGCATTGATTTTGTCTATTCCTGATACTGGTGATTTTGGTTTGTATCAGGAGGCTCCGGTGGTTGCGTTGGTGGTGTTGCTGTTTACCATGGTGATTCCGGGGTTGACGTTGCCGGCGTTGATGAAGAAGCTCACGTTGGATAGTGATCCGGATGCGTTTGGTGACGTGTCGCGGGAGAAGTTGGTGAATCGGGCTCGGCGGGCGGCGCGGAATAAGATGCAGTCGTATGCTGGTGAGATTCCGCAGGAGCGGTTGGAGGCGCTTATGTCGCGGTTTGATGAAGAGACGAATTTGGAGGAGGTGAATGAGGAGGGCATTACTCCGGAGGAGCGTCGGGAGAAGGCGAAGCATATTGAGGTGAAGTTGCAGCAGGCGCAGATTGAGGCGTTGCGGGCTGCCCAGTTGGAGTTGTTGCGGGCTCGGCGGGAGCGGGATATTGATCCGGCGATTTTGGATGAAGTGTTGTTTTTGATTGATCGGCAGATTTTGGGGGCGAAGGCCCGGAAGATGGATTAAACCGAATACACTGGGGCAATGACTGATTTTTCATTGCCGTCGGTGTCGTTGGTGCGTTCCCAGTTGGAGTCTGTGTTGCTTGTTGTTGATGCTCCGGTGTCGGTGTCGGCGTTGGCGGTGGGGTTGGCGGTGTCGGAGGGTGTTGTGGTGGGGGAGTTGTTGGAGTTGCGTCGGGAGTTGGATGAGCGGGGGAGCGGGTTTGAGTTGCGGGAGACTGAGGAAGGGTGGCGGCTGTATACTCGGCGGGAGAATGCTGAGGTGGTGGAACACTTCTTATTGAGCGGTACACAATCGAAATTGTCGCGGGCGGCGATGGAGACGTTAGCGATTATTGCGTATCGGCAGCCGGCGACGCGGGCACAGGTGTCGGCGGTGCGGGGGGTGAATGTTGATGGGGTGATCCGCACGTTGGTGTTGCGGGGGCTGATTCGGGAGGTTGCGGGCGGTCATGCGCGGCGGTATGAGACGACGGAGTTGTTTTTGGAGTTATTGGGGATTGATTCGTTGGATCGGCTGCCGGATTTAGCGCCGCTCCTGCCGGATATTGATAGCATTGACGAATTCGACCTGTAGTAGTCGGATAGATTAAAGTAACCATGTTGAATAACCGCATATGGGATAGGACGTATTGTGAAAAAACCCGCTCGCCGTGATGGCACACCGGATTCAAAAAAGCAGCTTCTTTCTAACGCGAAACCTGCGCGGCGGCAACATGTGTCGCCGCGGAATGTTTCTTCCGACCCGAAAAGCTACACCGATGGGGTGCGGCTGCAAAAGGTGTTGGCGCAGGCTGGGGTGGCTTCCCGACGGAATGCCGAGATCATGATTGACTCGGGTCGGGTTGAGGTCAATGGTGCCGTGGTGATGCAGCAGGGGGTGCGCGTGAACCCGAAGGTTGATGTAATTCGGGTTGATGGGGTGCGTGTGAATGTGAACAACAACCACCAGTATTTTGTGTTGAATAAGCCGCGGGGAATTCATTCAACCATGAGTGATGATTTGGGGCGGCCCTGCATTGGTGACCTGGTGTCGGAGCGGATTAGTGCCGGCCAGGGCCTGTTTCATGTGGGCCGGCTGGATGCGGACACGGAAGGGCTGATTCTGCTCACCAACGACGGGGAGTTAGCGAATCGGCTGAGCCACCCGAAGTATGAGGTGTCGAAAACATACATTGCGGAGGTGCTGGGGGAAGCGGATCGGTCGCTTGTCACCACATTGAAAAATGGGGTGGAGCTGGATGACGGCCCGGCCGCCGCGGATTATGTGCAGATTGTTGACGTGCACCAGGGCCGGTCGCTGGTCCGGGTGCAACTCCATGAGGGGCGGAAACATATAGTGCGGCGGATGCTGAAAGCCGCGGGGTATCCCGTGCAGTATCTGGTCCGCACGAAGCTGCACACGGTGCAGCTAGGTGAACAAAAGCCCGGGACGATTCGGGCATTAAACGACAATGAGCTGCGAAGCTTGTATAAAGCGGTGGAGATGTAAATGACTGCACAAAATTTGGTAAACACCCCCGACAATCGGCTGGTTGTGGCCGTGGATGGCCCCTCCGGGGTGGGGAAGTCGACGCTGTGCCGCGCCGTCGCAAAGCATTTCGGGGCACAGTATTTTGACACAGGCGCCATGTACCGTGCCGCCACACTTGCGGTGCTGCGGGCCGGCGTAAACCCGGCGGAGCGGGCGGCGGTCATTGCGGCGACGAATAATCTGAACATTACGCTCGACGACCAGACGGTGCTGCTGGACGGGGAGGACGTGTCCGAGGAAATCCGGTCGCAGGAAGTCACGCGCATGGTGTCAGCGGTGTCGGCAATCCCCGAGGTGCGGGCGACACTCATCGCCCAGCAGCGGGAGTGGGCGAACACCACCCCCAGGTGCATTTTCGACGGGCGGGACATGGGCACAAATGTGCTGCCGGATGCGCCGCTGAAAGTATTCCTCACCGCCTGCCACAAGGTGCGGGCGCAACGCCGGTATGAACAGATCATCGCTTCCGGCGGGCACACAATCTACGAAGTTGTGCTTGCCGACGTCATCCAGCGGGACACTGCGGATTCCATGCGGGCCGTGGACCCGCTCCACCCGGCGGATGACGCCATCATCCTTGACACCTCCGACCTGTCACTGCCGGAAGCCATCGATACGCTTATTTCCCTCGTGGAAGAATCAGCCGAAGGGGGCACCTCATAAATGAGTAGCGAAGAAAACGCCATGGGCATTCCTGACGAGTCGGAATTCCTCGACCCGCATTTCGGCGAGGATTTTTCCGAATCGGATTGGGAACAGTTAGAAAAAGAATTCGGGTTCGAACGTGAAACCCCGCACCTGGAAGAAAATCTGTGCACCGTGGCCATCGTGGGCCGCCCTAATGTGGGCAAATCCACCCTGGTCAACCGGTTTTTAGGGCGGCGGGAAGCCGTCGTGGAGGATTTTCCCGGGGTGACCCGCGACCGGATTTCGTATATTGCGGACTGGGGTGGGCAACGATTCTGGGTGCAAGACACCGGCGGGTGGGACCCAAACGTGAAAGGCATCCACGGGGCGATCGCCCGGCAAGCCGAAACCGCCATGGAAACCGCGGACGTGATCGTCATGGTGGTAGACACCAAGGTGGGGATCACCGAAACCGACGCGGTCATGGCCCGGAAACTCCACGGCGCATCCGTGCCGGTCATCCTGGTGGCCAATAAATTCGACTCGGACATGCAGTACGCGGACATGGCCGAATTTTATGCCCTGGGCTTGGGCGACCCGTGGCCGGTGTCCGCCCAACACGGTCGGGGCGGCGCCGACGTGCTCGACGAGATTCTCCGCAGCTTCCCGGACCAGCCCCGGCAACCCTCGATCACGGAGGGGCCCCGCCGGGTAGCGCTGGTGGGGAAACCCAACGTGGGCAAATCCTCGCTGCTCAATAAGATTGCCGGTGAGGAACGCTCCGTCGTTGATGATGTGGCCGGCACAACCGTCGACCCGGTAGATTCCCTGGTGCAACTGGATGGGCACTTGTGGAAATTCATTGACACGGCCGGCCTGCGGAAGAAAGTGAAAAACGCCCAGGGGCACGAATATTATGCGTCGCTACGCACCCGGGGGGTGATTGACGCGGCCGAAGTGTGCCTGTTCATGATTGATAGTTCCGAACCCGTATCTGAGCAGGATCAGCGAGTGCTGAGCATGATCTTAGATGCTGGTAAAGCCCTGGTGTTGGTTTTTAATAAATGGGACCTCATGACCGAGGACCGCCGGTGGGAGCTAGAGCGCGATATTGAGCAGCAGCTAGCGCACATCCCGTGGGTGCGGCGGGTCAATATTTCCGCGAAAACCGGTCGGGCGCTGCAAAAACTAGAACCCTACATGGAAGAAGCCCTGGAGAACTGGGATAAGCGGATCACAACCGGCCAGTTAAACACGTGGCTGCGGGCAACTATGGCGCAGAACCCCCCACCCATGAAGGGCGGCCGGATCCCACGGGTGCTGTTTGCCACGCAGGCATCCACCCAACCACCGGTGATTGTGCTGTTCACCACCGGGTTTTTAGACGCCGGCTACCGCCGATATTTGGAGCGGAAATTCCGGGAAGCCTTTGGGTTTGAGGGCACCCCGGTGCGCATAGCGGTGCGGGTGCGGGAACGCCGACAAAAATAACTGGGCAAGAGCAAAACCCCCTTTTACCACCACCAACATTGATGGTAAAAGGGGGTTTTCGTAGCATTCACACGCCAGCTGTTTGTTGGGGAAACAGCTAGTTATTGCGATTTAGCGGCCGGGGATGCCAGGGATGGCGGGGAGTTTCAGGCCGGGGATCTGCGGCAGGAAGGCGGCGATAGCACCACCGATAGCGGCGATCAAGGCAATGACACCGGCGAAGATAGCAACCTTATCCTTGCCGCCGAGCTTATTGGACAGGTCGTTCAGCTTATCCTTGCTGGAATCCTTGTCCTTGGGGGCGCTGGCGCTCGGGGTGACGGAGGTGGTCTTGGTCAGGCCAAGCTTGGAGGACAGGCCGTTCACATCTTCCTTGATCTTATCGCTGGACTTGTCGACCTGGTTCTTGATGTCGCTGCTGGGATCCTTGGTCTTGTCGTCAACCTTGGGGGCGCTGGGGCTCGGCTTCACCTCGCTGGTATTGCCACCCAGGCCGAGCTTGGAGGAAGCGCCGTTCAGATCTTCCTTGATCTTATCGCTGGACTGTTCAGCCTTGTGCTTGAGGTCGGCGCTGGGCTCTTTGCCCTCTTCCTTCTTGGACTGGTCGTTGCTCTTATCTGCCGGCTTTTCTGCGGTTGCAGATGCAGAAGCGGAAGCGGGAGCAGATGTCTCCTGGGCGAAAGCCTGGGGGGCAGAAATGGCGGTAGCGGTAGCGGTTGCTACAGCAAGTGCGATTGCGATTGCGCGGTTACGCATAATCTCTCCTTGAAAGTTTTAAGTTTTTCCCTCTCCTCATGAGGAACAGTCCCCATCATAAATACTTTCTGAGAGTCTGGCTAATCCTTTACTCAAGTTTTATCCCCCATGGTCGTCGACCAAAACGTTACATAACGCACAGGTGATACTGAACACATGGGTGAATATAACTGGTAGAAGCAGCAAAAATGACAAATAACACCCTCACACATTTTGGGGGGATTCCAGTTATCAAATTGAGATCTTTGTGAGCCGCGCACGGGGGTAATTTTAAGGTAATTTCTGTGCTATTTTCGACAGCACAAACCCATCCAACCGATACGGTAACGTCACTATGTCATTGGACCCATACCCCAGATGCTCGCCCAAGTACCAGGACAAATTAGCCGTCACCCGGGCGCGAATGCGCTCATTACTCCGCAGCCAATACGACCGGGTGTGAGTCAATTCGTGAACCTGAGCTGGTAATAATTCCTGCTCCCATCTGTCATGAACCTGATCGGTTATTATCCACGGCTTATATACCGAGGGTAGAAACCCTTGGGTGAGCATGTCACCCGAATGCATGATGCGGCTGAGCCTATGCACCCACGGCACAGTCACGTCAAGAGTGTTCCACACCAACAACACTTGGGCGTCACGGGTGGTGATGCGGTCCAGCTCTGCACTAGCCTGTTTCGTATCCACCCAATGCCAGGCTTGGGCGCACGTTACAGCGTCGAAAAGCTGCGCGGCGCAACCGGTATGCTCGGCGGTCGCCTGCCACGCCGGAACCGGCGCAAACCGCACCAGCGTGCGCAGCATGTCCATACTGGGGTCGAGGGCATAAACCTGGTCGAACCGTGGGCTTTCGCATAATAACTGTGTGAATTTTCCGGTCCCCGCCCCCACATCTAGCACCCGGCGCGCCGACCGTAGCAGACGCAGGATATCGGGTGGATAATCAGGGCGGACATCGTGGTATGTGTCGGAACCGCTGGTAAACGCCCTGGCGCTGGTGAGTCGGTGTGAGTCGCTGGTGAATTTGGGGCTGTGGCGGCGAGAGACCGGAGGAATATTCACAATAATTCTAGGTTTTCTATCTTTTTCATGCTCGTTATGCATTTCTAGCTTTTCGACGTGCATGGTGCCGGTGCGTCAAGTTTTAGCTATCATGTTTTTGGACAACCCGCGACGAAAGGACGTATATATGGGTACCTTTGACAAAGCCAAGGATGCATTGAAATCTGAACTTATCACCGATGCGGTTTTGGATAAAGCCGCTGCCGCCGCCAAGACCAAGCTTGGTCAGGATAAAGCAAGCCAGATTGACATGGCTAGGGATTTCATCGACAAGAAAGTCGGTAGCGAATAATTACAAAAATAAACCGGCCGGCACCATGTTGAAATTGGGTGCCGGCCGGTTTGCTTTTGGTTATAGCCCTAGGAGTTCGGGGTGTTCGTGCGTGTGGTCGTCGTGTGAGTGTTCGGCGTGGAGGAATTCATGGTCGTGGTCGTGGCTGTTGGGGTCGGTACCGGCCGCGTGCGTGTGTGCGTGAACATGGTGGTGGGTGTGCTCGTGATTATGGGTGATGATCCGACCGCCGGAGACGTGGCTGTGGGGATGGGTGTGGGTGTGTCCGTGTTCGTGGGTGTGTTGCAGGCCGATGGAGTCTTTTATCATGAGGTAGGTGGCTGCAGCCATGATTGCCAGTGCCAGCCAAAAGTTCCAGGCCGGTAGTTCCCGCAGGAACACCATGGAGAATAGTACTCCGAGGAAGGGGGCAATGGCGTAGTAGCCGGAGGTTTTTGCGGCCCCGAGGTCTTTTTGCGCCAGGATGTAGAAGTTGATGCTGAGCCCGTAGGCGACGAAGCCGAGGATCATGGTGGCCAGGATGGTGGTAGTCGAGGGGATGGGGTTGGCGATGATGAGGGCCACGGTGAGGCTGCCGAGGCCGGAGAAAATTCCTTTGACTATGACGATTTGTTCGCTGGATTTTGTGGCGAGCCGGTTGGTGCAGTTGTTTTCTATGCCCCAGCACACGCAGGCGCCGAGGACGAGGAGTGAGCCGTAGTCGAGGTGGAAACCGCCGGTGATGTCGAGGCTGAGGATGATGCTGGCCGCGGTGATGAGTCCGATGGCTACCCAGAGGCGGGGGGAAATGATTTCTTTGAACACCACGAGGGCGATGAGGGAGGTGGCGACGATTTCGAAGTTATTGAGTAGGGAGGCGTTGGCGGCGGTGGTGCGGGCGATGCCGAGCATGAGCAGGATGGGGGCGGCGATGTCCAGCACGATCATGGCGATGGTGTAGGGCAGGTCGGCGCGGGTGAGGCGGTCGGCTGGGTTGGGGGTGTGGGTGATGCGGCGGCCCAGGGTGATGAGGAGCATGCCGCTGCCGGCGCCGAGGTAGAGGAAGGCCGCCATCATGGTGGGGGTGGTGGTGGCCAGTATGTATTTTGAGGCGGGGGCGGAGAGCGCGTAGAACGCTGCCGCCAGGATGGCGAAGAGGATGGCGGTGTTTTTCTTAGAGATTGGAGGCATGCCGTATTCCTGCCTGGTTGGGGTTGTGAACAATGGAAATTGTAGATTGTGGGTGAGACTCACACAAGAATTGCTAGCCTGATCCGGTGGGAGCCTTTAGACTGGGAAATTAGTAACCAGGTAAGGAGCATGGGCCATGGTGAGTTGGAATCCTGCGTATTTTTCCCAGGCGTGGGCGGAGTTTGGGGCGCAGCATTTTGATGTGTGTGTTATTGGTGGGGGTTCCGTGGGGGCGGGTGCGGCGTTAGATGCCGCGAGTAGGGGGTTGAAAGTTGCGGTTGTGGAGGCGCGGGATTTTGCCTCTGGCACGAGTTCGCGGTCGTCGAAAATGTTTCATGGCGGGTTGCGGTATTTAGCGATGCTGGATTTTCGGCTGGTGGCGGAGTCGTTGCGGGAGCGGGAGCTTTCGATGTCGACGTTGGCGCCGCATTTGGTGAAACCGTTGCGGTTTATTTTCCCGTTGACGCATAGGGTGTGGGAACGGCCGTATATGGCGTCGGGGTTTGCGCTGTATGACTTGATGGGTGGGGCGAAGTCTGTGCCCATGCAGAAGCATTTGTCGCGGGCGGGCACGTTGCGGTTGGCCCCCGGGTTGAAAGATGATGTGATAGTTGGTGGGGTTCGGTATTTTGACACGCTTGTCGACGATGCCCGCCACACGTTGACGGTGTTGCGTACGGCCGCGGAGTTAGGGGCGGTTGTTCGGCCGTCGACGCAGGTGGTGGGGTTGACGAAGGTGGGGAGTCGGGTGGTGGGGGCAAGGCTGTTGGATACCGACACGGGTTCGGAGACCACACTATCGGCGGATGTGTTTATTAATGCTACGGGGGTGTGGACGGAGGAGATCCATAAGCTTGCCGGGGTGACGGGGCCGTTTACGGTGCGGGCGTCGAAGGGGGTGCATATTGTGGTGCCGCGTGATTGTTTGGATGCGGATGCTGCGTTGTGTTTTGTGACTGAGAAGTCAGTGTTGTTTGTGATCCCGTGGGGGGAGTATTGGATTATTGGTACGACCGATACTGATTGGGATAAGAATTTGGCGTATCCGGCGGCAACCCGGGCGGACATTGACTATATTTTGGCGCATGTGAATGAGAAGGTGCGGCACCCGATCACGGTGGCGGATATTGTGGGCGTGTATTCGGGGTTGCGGCCGTTAGTGAGTGGGACGTCGGAGTCCACCACGAATTTGTCCCGTAACCATGCGGTGGCGCGGGTGACGCCCGGATTGGTGTCTGTGGCTGGTGGGAAGTACACCACCTACCGGGTTATTGGTCGGGATGCGGTTGCGGCGGCGGTACAAGATATTCGGGGCCGGATGGTACCAGAGTCGGTGACGGATGCCACACCATTGTTGGGGGCGGAGCGGTATCAGGCTGTGGTGAATCACACCCCGGCGCTGGCTCACCAATATGGGTTGACGACGGCGCAGGTTGAGCATTTGTTGGGAAGGTACGGGTCGTTGGTGCGGGAGGTGCTGGCTTTGGGGGTGAGTGATCCTGCCCTGTTGGCCCCGATCCCGGGTGCGCCCCGGTATTTGCTGGTTGAGGCGGTGTATGCGGTCACCCATGAGGGGGCGCTGCATGTGGCGGATATTATTGAGCGGCGGTTGCGGATCGCTATGGAGTATGGGCATCGGGGGGTGGAGTGCGCCGCACCGATTGCGCAGGTGGTGGCCCCGTATTTGGGGTGGTCGGCTACGGAGGTGACTGCTGAGGTGGATGGTTATGCCGCAACGGTTGCGGCATTACTATCTGCGGAGCAGGAGGCAACCGATGCTGGGGCGAATGAGATGGTGGCTCGGGTGTCGGATCCCCGGAGTCGGATTGATGTGAGTCAGGATAGGTGAGACATGTTTATTGCTGCTATTGACCAGGGCACGACGTCGACTCGGTGCGTTATTTTTGATGCGGATTTTTCGGTGGTGGGGGTGGGCCAGTATGAGCATGAGCAGATTTTTCCGCATAAGGGGTGGGTGGAGCATGATCCGGTGGAGATTTGGGATAATGTGCGACTTAGTGTTGCGGCCGCATTGGCGGAGGCGAATGTGGCGAGGGAAGACATTGCCGCGGTGGGGATTACGAATCAGCGGGAAACGACGGTGGTGTGGAATCGGCATACGGGGAAGCCGGTGTGTCATGCGATTGTGTGGCAAGATACTCGGACGACGAAGTTGTGTGAGGAGTTAGCTGCCGCTGGTGGGGGCGCGGATCGGTGGCGGGAGACCACGGGGTTATTGGTGAATTCGTATTCGTCCGGCCCGAAGTTGCGGTGGATTTTAGATAATGTGCCGCACGCTAGAGAGCAGGCGCTGGCGGGGGATTTGCTGCTTGGGACGATGGACACCTGGTTGTTGTGGAATTTGACGGGTGGCGCGGCCGGCGACCAGGGGAAACCCGCAATGCACGTGACGGATGTGACGAATGCGTCGCGGACGTTGCTGATGGATATCCGGTCGTTACAGTGGGATGCGGACATTTGTGCGGAGTTGGGGATTCCCATGAGCATGCTGCCGAAGATCTGCCCCAGTGTGGGGGAGTTCGGGCAGGTGCGGCAGCGGGGCGTGTTGGCCGGGGTGCCGATAGCGGGGGTGTTGGGGGATCAGCAGTCGGCAATGTTTGGGCAGGCGTGTTTTTCCCCGGGGGAGGCGAAAAACACGTACGGTACGGGCCTGTTTTTGTTGCTCAATACGGGTACGGAGCCGAAATGGAGTGAGAATGGGCTCATCACAACGGTGTGCTACCAAATTCAGGGGCAGCGGCCGGTGTATGCGTTGGAAGGGTCGGTGGCCATTGGTGGGGCGTTGGTGCAGTGGCTGCGGGATAACCTGGGGATTATTCGTGACGCCTCCGAGGTGGAGGAGTTAGCGTTGCAGGTGCCGGATAACGGTGGGGTGTATATTGTGCCGGCGTTTTCGGGGTTGTTTGCGCCTCGGTGGCGGCCGGATGCGCGGGGGGTGATTGTGGGGTTGACGCGGTTTGCGAACAAGTGCCACTTGGCGCGGGCGGCGTTGGAGGCGACAGCGTTTCAAACGAAAGAGGTGGTGGATGCGATGGTGGCGGATTCCGGGGTGCCGCTTACCCAGTTGAAGGTTGATGGGGGAATGGTGCGGAATAATTTATTGATGCAGTTTCAGGCGGATGTGGTGTGCACGGATGTGGTGCGGCCGCGGCTGATTGAGACTACCGCATTGGGGGCGGCGTTCGCGGCCGGGTTGAGTGTGGGGTTGGTGCAGGATTTAACACAGTTACGGAATCAGATTCGGCCGGAAAAAACCTGGTCGCCCAGGCGGACGCCGCAAGAGGTTGCGATGTTATATTCGGAATGGAACCGAGCCGTGGAACGAACTTATGATTGGGAATGATGAAAAGGAGTGTTTTCTTATGGATAATAATCGGGAACAGTTGTATCGAGCGGTGCACCCGGAGGGGACGCATTTAGCGTCATCGAAAGATACGGAGGGCTCATATCGGGGGGTGCTGCTTGATAATGAAACAAACCGGGTGGTGGGCCAGGCGGAATTCGTGCTGGTTGAACCGGAACCAGAACCCGAGCCGGAGCCGCCGGTGGTGATGCCCCCACAGGTAGTGGTGCCGGTAGCGCCACCGCAGGCACAATCCGGTGGGATGCCGGCGTGGATGATTGCGTTGGCATCAATGCTGAGCACGCTTATTGCCATGAGATTGCTTTCGTGGCTGCGTAATTAAAAACGGCTCACACCATAATCAATATGGTGTGAGCCTTATCTTGTCGGACTGACAGGATTTGAACCTGCGACCCCTTAACCCCCAGTCAAGTGCGCTACCAAACTGCGCCACAGTCCGAGTGTCGCTTTTGGCGACTTGTTTAGGTTACATCATGAGGCCCCAAAGCGCCAACCGGGGGCGTTTATGCTGGTTGCACGTCCTCAATGATGATGCCGTGGGCGAGCATGGCCTGGATCTCATTATCATTGGCGGCGGCGAGGAGTTCCATGCGGTCGGTGTCGGTGAGCTGGTCGCCGATGAGAGCGATTTCGCGGCGCAGATGAATGGTGGCGGATTCGGTAACAATGCGGGAAACCGTGACAGAAACATCATCCAACGTGGTGATGCGGGATTCGTTGGCGGCCACCCGAATGGCCTGGCTGGTGGCGGCGGCCAGCGCGGTGAGAATAAGCGAGGTGGGGGCCACACCTAGGTTTCGGCCGCCATGGGCTTTATCCCGGTCGGTGTACAGCGTGTGGGTGCCGGTGCGGACAACGTCGGTAAACCGGCCGGCCTTGGTGGTGCGGGAAATAGCCACTCCCTCGGGGATCACATCGGCAGCGGTAGGGGCAGTGTCCGGGATGAGGTACTGCTGTGACCAGGTGGCAATCATGCGGGCTGCCGCCGCGGCGGTACCCGGTTTGGTGAGGAGATGATCCGCCTTATTCAACGTGACAAGGGACTTGGGGTAGCGGGTGGTGCGGTAAATGTTTTGGGCGTTGTCGATACCCACGGTTTGGTCGATGGGGGAGTGCAGAATGAGCAAGGGTTTCCGCAGGCGGGGCAGGTAGGATTCGGGGTTGGTTTCGGCCAGGTCCTCTAGGAACTCCCGGGAAATCGTGATGTCGCGGCCCCCAAGGGTGAGCGTGACTGCTCCGGTGGCGTCCACCTCGCTGATCCGGTCGGCAAAATGCAGGACCGCGTGGGCCGGATCAAATGGGGCACCAATGGTCGCCACCGCCTTGAGATCCTTGATGCTGGTTGCGGCCTTAAGCGCGGCGGCGCCGCCGAGGGAATGGCCGATGAGCAGCTGGGGGGTGCGGTAATTGTCGGCAAGCCACTGGTGGGCGCTGATGATATCGGCCACGTTTTCACTGAAACAGGTTTCATGAAAATCACCTGTGGACTGGCCCAGGCCGGGAAAATCAAACCGGAGGCAGGCAATGGACTGCTCGGCGAGGGTTTTACTCACCCGGGCCGCCGCGGGGGTGAACCGAGAGCCAGTAAAACAGTGGGCAAAAAGGGCGTAGGCGACTGGTTCGGTGTCGGGCATGTCAATGGTGCCGGCCATGGTGTGGCCGGCGGAACTAGGCAGCTGAACACTCATCGAATGCATGAAGATTGTTCTCTTTCGTAGGCTAGGAAAAAACGCATCACTAGCTTAGGGCATAATCGGGGGCTGATAAATTCTCTGGTGTTGTGATTACTATTAAGGATAAATTTAAGATGCGACGGTATGAGGAGGCATGTGGTGGCTGGTTTCGACTGGTTTTGGAAAGCAATGGGCGGCAAACAGGGCCGCAATCAAAAACGCAGCTTGGCCATTGTGGACCAGGCCGCAGCCCGGGTGGCGAAACTAAACGCCCGTTCAGATGAGGATCTGGTAGCTCGGGCCCGGGAGATCACCGCATCGGGTGAGGTTGCGGACGCGGCAGAATTTTTGGCCATATTATCCATAGCCGCCACCAGAACCCTGGGGATGACCCCGTTTCCCGTGCAACTCCAGGCGGTGCTGCGCCTGCTGGAAGGCGACGTGATCCAAATGGCCACCGGTGAGGGCAAAACCCTGGTGGGAGCCATGGCAAACACCGGGTTCGGGCTGATGGGCAAGCGGGTGCATTCGGTCACCGTGAACGACTACCTGGCGGCCCGGGATGCGGAATGGATGGGTCCGCTGGTGAAATTTTTCGGCCTGACGGTGGCGGCGGTCACGGAGTCGATGACCACGGATGAGCGTCGAAAAGCATACAAAGCAAACATTGTGTACGCGCCTGTCAACGAAATCGGCTTCGACGTGCTACGCGACCAGCTCATCACCGACCGGGCAGATGCGGTCCAACACGGGGCGGACGTGGCGCTTATCGACGAGGCCGACTCGGTGCTAGTCGACGAGGCCCTGGTGCCCCTGGTGCTGGCCGGCAACGAGCCCGGAACCGCACCCGGCGGCCGAATCACGGACCTGGTGCGCCGGCTAAAGAAAAACCAGCATTATGTGGTGGACGAGGACGGGCGGAACGCCTCACTCACCGACGTGGGGGCGCGGCTGCTGGAACGCCAACTCGGCATCACATCCCTCTACGATGATGAACACGTGGGCAGCACATTAGTGCAGGTCAACCTGGCACTGCACGCGCACGCGCTCCTCACCCGGGACGTGCACTACATCGTGCGGGACGGCAAAGTGGCGCTTATCGACGCATCCAAAGGCCGGGTGGCGGACCTCCAGCGGTGGCCCGATGGGGTACAAGCCGCCGTGGAAGCCAAGGAAGGCCTGGCCGTGACGGAGGGGGGCCGCATTCTCGACACCATCACCTTGCAGGCCCTCATGCACCGATACCCCATGGTGTGCGGCATGACCGGCACCGCGGTAGAAGCCACAGATCAGCTCCGCAGCTTCTACGACCTGCGGGTTAGCGTGATCGACCGGAACGAACCACTGCAACGCTTCGACGAAGCAGACCGGGTGTACGCCACAATCCGGGATAAAAACCGGGCCATCATCGACGAAATCAAAGCCATCCACGACACAGGCCAGCCGGTGCTGGTCGGCACCCAAGACGTGGCGGAATCCGAAGCATTGGCCGAAGCCCTGCGGGAATACGACATCGACGTGAACGTGCTCAACGCGAAAAACGACGCGGAGGAAGCCCGAATCATCGCCGAGGCCGGGGACATTGGTCGGGTCACCGTCTCCACGCAAATGGCCGGTCGGGGCACCGACATTAAACTCGGCGGGGCGGACGAAAACGACCACGACGCGGTAGTGAAACTCGGCGGGCTTGCCGTGATCGGCACCTCCCGGCACCGCACCGCCCGACTGGATAACCAACTGCGGGGTCGGGCCGGCCGGCAGGGGGATCCCGGGCTCGCCCTATTCTTCGTCTCCCTGGAGGACGACGTGATAGTCGTGGGCGGCGCTGGGGAAGAAGTCACTGCCCGACCCGCGGCAGATGGCAGCATCGAATCGAAACGGATTCGGGACTGGATCGAACACTGCCAGCGAGTTACCGAAGGCCAACTGCTGGAAATCCATTCCCAAACCTGGAAATACAATAAACTCCTCGCCGACCAGCGCGATATCATTGACAAACGCCGGGCGGAACTGCTCGACACCGACCGGGCCTGGCAGGAAATCTTCGAACGCTCCGCCCGCGCCACCTTATTAGATAAGGAGCTACCCCGCGACACCCTGGTGCGGGCCGCCCGGGAAATCATGCTCTACCACCTGGATCTTGGGTGGAGCGACCACCTGGCGCTCATGGATGATGTGCGGGAATCCATCCACCTGCGGGCCATCGCCCGGGAAACCCCCATCGACGAATTTCACCGGATCGCGGTACGCGAATTCAAAGAATTAGCACAGCGGGCGGTGGATAACGCCGTGGACACGTTTAACGAAGTACCAATCGACGCCGACGGGGCACATCTTGAGGAGCAAGGACTGGCGCGACCGTCAGCAACCTGGACCTATATGGTGTCGGACAACCCACTAGCCGGCTCGGGGAATTCGCTGCTCCGCGGCATTGGTAATATCTTCCGGTGAGTTTTATGCGTCAGGTGAGATGAAATTACACAGCTGTTATTTGTGTTACGATAGCTTACAACGACGCCACAAGCTGGAGATAGCTTATGAGTTCTGTCCAAAAACAGAGTTCAGGCGCTATTATGTTTACATTGGTTGAAAATTATTATGCGGGTGGTTCCGATGTTTTCCTTGCGTCACATTGTGAATGCATCCGGTAATTATAAACTTTGTTGATGGAGGGTTCACGCATGAGTGACAACAACAATAACCAGGATGTTCAGGTTGAGACCACATCCGTGTTTCGCGCTGATCTGCTGAAAGAAATGGAGAGTGGGGCGGCAGCACCCGCCACCGGTTCCGACATTACCCCACCAGCCGGCGCCGCCATTTTGATCGTGAAGCGGGGGCCGAACGCCGGCGCTAGGTTCTTACTGGATCAGGAAACCACCACCGCCGGCCGGCATCCCGAGTCGGATATTTTCCTCGACGACGTCACCGTGTCTCGCCGGCATGCTGAATTTCGGCTTAACGACGGAACTTTCGAAGTTGTGGATGTGGGATCCCTCAACGGCACCTATGTCAATAGGGAACCTCGCAACTCACAGGTGCTATCTATTGGTGATGAGATCCAAATCGGTAAGTTCCGACTAGTGTTCATTGCGGGTCCGGAAAACTGAGAATTTAACGTTAAAGTTGACGTTTAGCCCACCGCCGTGGTTTTTTCGGGCACAATCGGTAGGTAGCACTAGGGATGCGGTATTTCGGCATCCTTATAAAGTCAAAATAATTTTGTCGTTGTCCATCCCCCGAGCCGGAAACACTAGTCCATGAGCGCAATCCCACAACCTACTGGGCCCGATCCCAAACCGATTAATATCGGTGAGGTACTCAAGCTGCTAACACCAGAATTCCCTGACATTACCCTGTCGAAAATCCGGTATCTGGAGTCGGAGGGGCTGGTGTCTCCCCAACGAACCAGTTCCGGCTACCGCAAATACACCAACGCGGATGTGGAGCGGCTGCGTTATGTCCTCACCATCCAGCAAGAAACCTATATGCCCCTCAAAGAAATCAAAAAGCAGCTGGATGCCATGGATTCCCGTTCAGTCATTCCCATCACCAAAGTCGCAACGGCCCAAACCATTATCAGCCCCGAAAAATTTCGAAAACCGGCTATCACCCGCCTAAGTGATGTGGAAGTCGCCAAGAAAGCGGGGGTAGAACTGCAATTTGTTATTGATTTGGCTAACGTAGGAATTATCGGACCGGATCAGTCAGGATTTTTCACCGCTGATGACATCCAAGTGGTGAGTACCGCTAATGCCTTGAGCGAATTTGGTATTGACGCCCGCCATTTAAAATCGGTGAAAAATGCTGCAAGCCGGCAGGCTGGTTTGATTTCCCAGGTTGTTACCCCCCTAGCCAAGTCCAACAAGGATGTGGCTAGAGAACAGGCCGAAGAAATGAGTCGGCGAATGTCAGCACTTGTAGTTTCCTTGCATGCGGTTCTGGTGAAGAATGAATTGCGTAACCAATCAGGTTAAAGTTGGCTTTTTATGACCTACCATCTCGTTGAATACCTCCAAATTTCGGAATTCCCCGAAAACCAATATTGCATCGTGCTGCGGTGGATTGAGAAAAACCGAATACTACCCGTGTGGATCGACGCCGCCGATGCATTTGAACTGTTGCAACACGAGGCTGGGGTGCCAACGCGACGCCCACGCATGGTCAATGTTCTCATTGATTTGGCAGCTGCAACGGCGGGTGGGTTCAAGGAAGTTCACATCGATTCCTACTTTGCTGGTGACTACATTGCCAGCTTGGTTACCAATAATGGGGACGAACTTGAATGTCGCCCCAGCGACGCCATGGGGGTGGCATATTTACTAAATTTGCCGATCATGGCGAGTGAGGATGTGTTATCACATGCCAGCGTTTTTATTTCCGAAGCCGACCTGGAAACCTGGTTAGGCCTCTACCTCACCACGGATCCAGTCGAATCTCACCTTGAGGAGTCAGCATCCGGTGACGCGGCCGCCGATGCGGATTTTTCCAAGCTCATGGAGAGCATGGGAGTCAGCGAAGCGGATTTATTGGGTTCGGATGATAACCCCCCAAAAGATTCGAAAGAATAATAATGAAGATACTTTTGTCGCGGGTGAGTGACAAAGATCTAAAATAAGTTTAAACTTCAACCTGAGGTTTAAATTAGCGGCGTGTCGCAGGCCCTCACAGTGGAGCTTCGTTAACCTTGCCCTAACGCCCTAACAAAACCATGAAGTTCTTTAATGGAGCATAAGACCGCAAGGAGTGCGAACAATAATGACTAACGACCACCCCATTCAAGAATCACTCTTCGATATGGGAGGACCCGACGAAGCCCTCGGCTATCGAGTGCCCATAGCCTGCCAAGTCGCCGGCATCACCTACCGGCAACTCGACTACTGGGCCCGCACCAAACTCGTCGAACCTAGTATCCGCACCGCCCGCGGCTCCGGGTCGCAACGCCTCTACTCCTTTAAAGACATTTTGGTCCTAAAAATCGTCAAACGACTGTTAGACACCGGCATTTCCCTCCAAAACATTCGACAGGCCGTCGATAAGCTCCGCGACCTTGGCGTCGAAGACCTCGCCGAAATCACCCTCGTCTCTGACGGCACCACCGTTTACGAATGCCGCAGCGCCGAGGAAGTCATTGACCTGCTCGGCGGCGGACAAGGCGTGTTCGGCATTGCGGTGCCCGGCATCATGAAAGAACTCACCGGCACCATTTCCGCATTCCCCTCGGAACGAGTCGACCAACCCGCCACCACCGACACCACCCCAGAATCGGAGGTCGATGAACTCGCCGCTAGGCGTCGCAAAAGCTCCTAAAAAACCGACGTAACAGTCGGTTTCTCTTATTTCACCCCACTGAGCTTTTCTATCACATCCGCCACATTATCAGCGGTCGTCACCACCTCGGATGCCTGGGCTGCCTTCATTAACTCGCTGTCCTGCGTACCAGTACCCACATGCACCACTGACAGCTCCACTTTCGCAGCCTTCGCCGCGGACAGCGCCTGCGTCACCGCCGACATATCCCCCAAATCCGACGTGCCAGTAGTAATGAGCACCACCCGGGCAGGCTGACCAGACTCCTTCGCATACGACGTGGCATAATTCACCGCCGCCACCGTCGCCGCCCGAGTCTGCGGCACACCACCGGTAGTAAACCCAATCGCCGTATTCCCAATCTGCTCATTCGTCATCGACGAGGCAAAACTCACATTCTCCCGCCACCCCTTTTTCACCCCTGGGTTCAGCGGCGACGAATAATTCCACAACGCCACCTGGTGCTGTGCCCCCACCATCGGCACCGCCTGCGCAATCGCATTCGAAACCACCTGGAACCAGGTTCGGCCATCATCCGACGCCTGCGCCATCGCCGCCGACGTATCAAACAGGAACAACGTATTCGCACTCGTCACAGCACTTGCCGCGGCCTGCGGCTGGGCCTCCGGGGCCGGAGCGGGAGCAGGAGATGCTGGCGCCGCCGAATTCGCTTCCGTATCAAACTGCTGCAACGCCTGCGTCGCCGCCAATGACGTCACCGACGTGGCCTGCTTTCCAGCATCCGCGTTGACCATGCTAGAACCAAGATCCGCCCCGGCTCGCACCGCATCCTCCGCGACCGTATCCGTGGCCGTCAACGACACCACCCGTACCGGCTGCACCACATCCTTGATCTCGGTAAATGTGTAATTCGCCGGCGCACTTGTTTCGTTGACAACAATGAATTTCTTGCCGTCCTGTACCGCAGACGCGACCGTCACCGATTTATCCTTTGTCAACGCCTGCTTCGTGGCGTCCACCGAATTATTATTCAAACTGGCCGCAACCAGCGCCGATGCCATCGCATTATCCTTGACCGGGTAGGTCACATCGGTGAGTTTCTCCCGGCTGACATCGTGTTCCGTCGACGCAATTCCCACCTTCATTACCTGCACGATCGGCCATTCAGCCGCGGCCTGCGCCGGCGCCCGCTGCGCCTGGGTCACCGCCTGCGCCGCCATGCCATCCGACTCGTCAGTAATATACGCACTCGCCTCCGCCAACGACTTGGTGGCCTCCGCAGTAATGCAATGATCCCGCACCACCGGTTTCTTCGCATTATATTGGTCGATAACGTTAGTGGCCAGCGACTCTGCCCCCGCCGACGACGCTATTTTCACCGTGAGATCACCAGCCAAGCACTTCGACTTATCCGTAGTCGAATCACCATGAATTGCCTTAACCCAAAACACAATAATGATGACGGCAACAACTAAACACGCGATAACCACATACACATGCGTGGAAAACTTGTAATTGGTGAGTCCATCGGAATGGCGCCCCATGGCAGAGATACCCTTTCTATCATGTTGCCGCGACAAAGATTTTCCGGCATATAACTTTTATTCAAAGGGCCGGCATTAATCTCCAATGTTACCGTTTAGTTATAGTTGAACGCGAATGCCTGCTCGATCGTGGTCAGGATCCGGTGCCGTAATAAATCCCCCGCATGAGCCAATAATCGTTGCCGATGTACATACTCGTGCTTCCCCTCGGGGGTCTCAATCGGGACCACCCCAAACCCTAAACTTCGGCAATCATACGGGGACGCTTCCATATCCAAAATACGGGCTTGCCATGCCAATTCAAACGTGTCCAACCATAAATCCCCGGGAATGAGCGGCCCCAATTTCGCCGCCCATTTATACAAATCCATCGTAGCGTGCAGACACCCCCGTTGTTCCCCATATTCCCGGTTTTCACGGGTTAAAACTGTGAGATTTAGGGGTTGGGCTCCGGGGGTGAAAAATCGGTAAGCATCAAAGTGGGTGCATTTAATGGTGTGCTGTTCTACGACCTGGTTGGTTTCCGCGGGGGTAAGCCGGAGGGGAAGATTGTGGCGGGGATGGTCGGTGCGGTAAACCATGGCCCATTCGTGCAGGCCAAAGCAGTCGAAACGGGTGGGGTTGGCGGTGGTGTTTGTGAGGATGGTGCGGATTTGGGTGATGGCAGGTTTATGCGCGGCGAGGAAGGCCGACACGTCTGCTGTGGTTACCCCATTGTGGTGGTAGTAGTACCGCCAGGCGCTGTGAGGGCTAGCACGGTGAGGGTCGGCGAGCCCAATGCCGATGCCGGGGTGCCAGCGGTGGAGGTGCGAGATTCGGATGGGGTAGTACTCGAACAGGAAATCGAAGATGGGGTGAGTGGTGCCGGCTTTACGACGGGCGAGGTGGTCGTCGGTGTAGCGGCGGGCACGGGTGATGTGGTTATTGTTGTGGGCGCGCCATTCGGTTTCGGTGAGGATGTTCATGCTGCTGGTGGTGTGGTGTTGCCGCCACGGTTATTGCTGTGGGTCCAGTCGTTGAAGGTGCCAAGGTATTCCTCGATAAGATCTTCGAGAGTGACGACGCCGACGACGCGGCCGTGGTCCCGGACTTGGGCCATGTGGGCGGATTTGTGGTGGAGGTCGTGGAGGGCCCGGTCGAGGGTTTCATTAACGTCGATATTGTGGAGGGGACGAATCTCGCTGCGGTGAACAATAGCGTTGGGTGGGTAGGTTTTGCCGGCGTCAAACCGGTCGAGGACGTCTTTGACGTGGACATATCCCTGGAAGGTGCCGGGGGTGATTTCGACTGGGAAACGGGAGAAACCGGTTTCTCGGACGGCTTGTTCGACGTCGGTGAGCAGGGGACCGCGGGCACCGAAGGTGAGGGTGCGGACTTTGGTGAGAGGGATCATGACTTCGGCGAGGGTGCGACCGCTGCGGAGGGCCTTGCTGAGGCGGGCGTGTTCTTCCGCATCGAGGAGGCCCTCGGAGCGGGATTCGGTAATCATGGTTTTGAGCTGGTTTTCGTCGACGGTGGCATTGAGCTCATCGCGCTGTTCGATGCCAACGAGTTTGAGGGTGTGGCGGGCGACGGCGTTCATCATGCTGATGAGGGGACGAGAGAGTCGTGCCCAAAACAGTAGTGGGGGAGTGAGCCAGATGGCGAGGGTTTCCGGGTTGGTGAGAGAAATGTTTTTGGGCACCATTTCGCCAAGGAGGATATGGAGATAGGTAATGATGGCGAGGGCGAGAACGAAAGAAAGGGGATGCAGAAGCTGGTGGGGAATGCCGAGGTGTTCGAAGGGGATTGTTAGGTAGTGGGCGATGGCAGGTTCGGCGACTTTGCCGAGAATGAGGGAACAAATAGTGATGCCGAGTTGGCAGGCGGCGAGGTTGATAGAGAGGTGTGATATGGCGCCGAGAACTCGGTTTGCTCTGGTATTGCCGTTGGCAATGAGGTTTTCGATGCGGTCACGGCGAGAAGAAATGAGGGCGAATTCGGCAGCAACGAAAAGGGCATTGCCGCCGAGGAGGGCGATAATGAGGGTGATGGTGGTGATGACTCCCATAGCTTCTTCCTTAGTTTAGGTTGGTGGTGGGGGTGAGGAGTACTTTGTCGACGCGGCGGTCTTCCATGGCGAGGACAGTAGCATGCCAGGTGGTTGGCGGTGGGGTAATGTCGTCGGTCGGCTGGTTGGCGGTGGGTGGGAGTATGAGTTCGTCGCCGGTTTTGGGGATGCGTCCGAGGTTATACATGATGAGCCCGCCGAGGGTTTCGTAGGGGCCTTCGGGGGCGAGGTATCCGAGGTTTTCTTCCAGTTCATCGAGACGGACGAGACCGGAGATAGTCCAGGTGCTGGTGGTGTTTTGGTGAAATTCTTGCTGTTCTTCTTCGTTGTCGTGTTCATCGTAGACATCGCCGAGGATTTCTTCGATGACATCCTCAATAGTGATGAGGCCGGCGGTGCCGCCGTATTCGTCCTTGACCAGGATGACTTGGGCACCAGCGGCGCGGACAGTATTGAGGACAGCGTCACCATCGAGGGATTCGGGGACGGCGCGGACGGTGTGGGCGATGCTGCCCAAGGTGGTGGTGGCGCGCTGATGGGTGGGGATAGCGAAGGCGTCTTTGTAATGGACGATACCGATGGTGTCGTCAAGGTCGCCGTTGACGACAGGGAAGCGGGAATAGCCGGTGGTGGCAGCTTTGGCGAGGAGGTCAAGGATGGTGTCGTCGTGGGAGAGGGTTTCGATAGTGGAGCGGGGGGTCATGAGCTCCTCGGCGGTGGTGGCGCCAAAAAGGAGGGAGCGGCCGAGGAAGTTGGCGATGGTTTCGTCGAAGCCGTCGTCGCCGACAGAATTGCGGACCAGGGTTGTGAGCTCTTGGGCGGACCGGGCGGTGGCGAGCTCGTCGGCAGGCTCGATACCTATGGCGCGGACGAGGGCATTGGCGGTTTTATTAAGGAGGGTGATGAATCCTTTAAAGATGAGGTTGAAGGCGTGGGCAGGTTGGATAGTAAACCGGGCGGTACGAATGGGGTTGGTGATAGCAATGTTTTTAGGGACGAGCTCGCCGAAGACCATGGAAAGGAAAGTGGCGATGATGAGAGCAAGGACGAGGGCCGTTGGGGTGGTCCAGGTTTCACTCAGTCCGGTGAGGCGAAGCAGAGGATTGAGGAATTTAGCGAGGATAGGTTCCGCGAGGTAACCGGTGGCGAGAGTGGTGATAGTAATGCCAAGTTGGGCGCCGGATAAAACAAAAGAAAGGTTATGGAAGGCGCGTTTGACTGCGTGGGCGCGGGAATCGTTATGGGTGTTAAGGTCTTGGTCGATGGTGGCGCGTTCGAGACCGGTGAGGGCGAATTCGACGGCAACGAAGAGGCCGGTGCTGGCGGTGAGGAGGATGAATCCTATGAGTGACAGTATGGAGAGGAGGAGATCCATGGTGGCTAGTTTCGGTGTCGACGATTGGTTGAGCGGACCTAGAAGAAAATCCTAGGTCCGCTGGTTGTGGTGTGGGTTAGGCTTCGATTTCGGTGCGGTTACCGGACCAAAGGGTGTGGTAGGTGCCGGGCTTATCGACGCGCTGGTAGGTGTGGGCGCCGAAATAGTCGCGTTGGCCCTGAATAAGGGCGGCGGGAAGCCGGTCGATGCGGAGACTGTCGTAGTAAGACAGGGAAGACGCGAATACGGGGATGGGCTGGCCGATTTGGGTGGCCAGGGTGACGACGCGACGCCACGAATCGATGAGGCCGGCGAGCTCGGCCTTGAAATAGGGGTCAAGAAGGAGGGTCGGTAGTTCGGGATTGGCGTTGTAGGCCTCGACGATGCGGTTGAGGAATTTCGCGCGGATGATGCAGCCGCCACGCCAGATGGTGGCGAGGTCGCGGGGGTCAACATTCCAATTGTGGTCGGCGGAGCCGGCGGTGATTTCGTCGAACCCTTGGGCGTAGGCCACGAGTTTAGAGGCGTAGAGGGCGCGGCGAACGTCTTCGATAAAGGTGTCGCGGTCGACGCCGAGTTCGGCAAGGGTGGTGAGGGTGCCGGAGGGCAGGTTGCCGATGGTGGCTTGGCGTTGGTTCGTGGCCCCGGAGAGGGCGCGGGCGAAGACGGCTTCGCCGATGCCGGTGACGGGAATCCCAAGGTCGAGGGCGGCTTTGACGGTCCAGCGGCCGGTGCCTTTTTGACCGGCGGAGTCAACAATGAGGTCGATGAGCGGCTTGCCGGTTTCGGCATCCACCTGGGCGAGTACTTCGGCCGTGATGTCGATGAGGTAGGAGTCGAGGTCGCCGGCGTTCCAGGTGCGGAAAACCTCGGCGATTTCGGCGGGGGTCATGCCGGCGCCGTAGCGGAGGAGCTGGTAGGCCTCCCCGATGACCTGCATGTCGGCGTATTCGATGCCGTTGTGGACCATTTTCACGAAGTGGCCCGCGCCGTCGGCTCCGACGTGGGCGCAGCAAGGTTCGCCCTCGTAGTGGGCGCTGATCTTTTCGAACATGGGGCCCAGGCGCATGTAGGACTCGATCGTGCCTCCGGGCATGATCGATGGTCCCCATAGGGCGCCTTCTTCACCTCCGGAGACTCCTGCGCCGACGAAGTGGAGGCCGAGTTCGCGGGCGCGGCGCTCGCGTCGGATCGTGTCGGAGAAGAAGGAGTTGCCGCAGTCGACGATGATGTCGCCTTCTTCCATGCGGGCGGCGAGCTGTTCCAAGACGATGTCCGTGTCCGGGCCGGCCTTCACCATGATGATCGCGACGCGGGGACGGGAAAGGGAGGCCACGAAGTCGTCGAGTTCGTTCGCAGGGACGAAGGTACCTTCTGAGCCGTCGCCGTGCGCGGCCATGAGCTTTTCGGTGCGCGCGGGAGTTCTGTTGAAGATCGCGGTCGCGTAGCCGTTGCGAGCGAGATTGCGGGCGAGGTTTGCTCCCATCACTCCCAGTCCGAAGACTCCGATATCAGCTGAGGCTGGTTGTGGGGTGAATGCGCTCATGCGTGTTGCTCCTCGGTTTCGGCTTGTCACCACCCTACGGCCGAGGTCGGCCTCGCGCAGCACGGCCCGTGTCTTGTGGTCCGCGCGCCTGTATCTTCCGCGGTCTTCTCTCGCCAACCTTCCTTGCTTCTCCCCCGCCGCATCCCCCACGGCCCAAGAGTCGGTGGGAAGACGAAGATGGGTAAGCCTTCATCACCTGGACCACCCCGACTCAAAATGTGGCGGGAGCGCAAAAGTGGGGCTAGGCCCATTGCCTGGCCCGTGGCCCGAGAAGTGGCGGGAGCGAGAATCGTGAGCGTGCAATGGTGCGCTTGTCCTCATTGTCCCGAGGTGCGGTAGTCCTCATTATCTCGAGGTGCACTGGTCCTCGTGCAGGCAGACTCTCACTGACACTGCAAGACTGAAAGTGTTTCCCCTCAGATTTTACGCATCAGTGAAAGTTTTTCCCTCAGACTGCACATATCACTG